>ERZ779737.34-NODE-34-length-134550-cov-4.881014_pt1 | contig 134550 bp, 233 predicted proteins | sample MGYA00511889_ERZ779737 | MGnify/ENA primary metagenome ERZ779737 (study PRJEB29588, sample SAMEA2163575) | human gut metagenome | biome: human gut; feature: human-associated habitat; material: faeces | place: Denmark | collected 2008/2010 ...
GTGCTGGCGGAGCTGGCGGTGGCGGTAAGGGCGGTTATAAGCTAAATACTGCAAACGCACCAACAGAGGGTGAACCAAACACTGGCGGCGGTGGCGGAGCAAACAACTATAACTTTAATGGAGGTGGAGGTGGATATACAAAAACTTCTAAATCCATTCAACTAACTGCTAATACTGAATACACAATCGTTGTCGGAGCGGGTGGTAGTGGTAGTGTAAACAATGCGAACCCACAATATTGGAATGGATGTGCTGGTGGTTCTGGCATCGTCATCATCCGCAAGCATAAGGAGACGTAAATTGTAATGGAGTTTCTGGTATTGTAATTATTAGAAATTGCCATTCATAATACATAATAAATAATAAAAGGAGATTTATAATATGTCTAATATAATTAATTTCGGTGGGGTTGCAGGAGGAAGCAGTGGTATAACTGCTCCTATTATTGGCAAAGATTTTACATGGACTGGTGCAGACGGCACGTATCAAGTGATACAAGATGATGAAACGAATTGGAGAATTAAGTTTTTGAGTTCCGGTACATTTACTATTGCTAAAGATACAATTATCGACGCTTTTTTAGTTGGTGGAGGTGGCGGAGGTACGTATAGGAAAGAGGATAACTATATGTTTGGCGGAGGTGGTGGTGGCGGGTATACAACCACGGTAAAGAACATCGTATTAACAGCGAATACAGCTTACACTGTAACGGTTGGTGCCGGTGGATCTGTAGCTACAGGAACTTCCTCAACAATCACTGGAGGCACCGGAGGTGCTTCTTCTATAGCTGGTGCAACAGCCAATGGCGGGGTTGGAGCTAAATATAGTAGTAGCACATATAAAGCTGGTGATGGTGGCTCCGGAGGAGGTTCTTACTACAAAGGTCGTGAAGGTGGAAGTGATGGAAGTGATGGTGGGGACGATTCTGCAGCTGGATACAAAGGTATAGGACAAGGGACAACCACAAGGGAATTTGGTGAGCCTACTGGAGATCTATATTCTGGCGGTGGAGGAGGTAGATATGGCGATGCTAAGGGCGCAGGAGGCGCTGGAGGAGGAGGAGACGCACTAAGCTCCGGCGCAACTAATACTGGTGGTGGCGGAGGAGCTACAGGCAACGGTGGCTCCGGCATCGTCATCATCCGTAATCACCGCTCTTAATATGAGGATTAGTATATGAGAGAAGAAATCATTGGTGATTATGTAATCCGTATTCCAGAAGGTAATGAAAGATTCTGTCCTGATTGTCATAAACTTATTTCTGACATAACTAAGATGCCTATATACTATCCACCTATTATAAAGTATCCAGGACAGAAATCATTCCCTTATACATTATATAAATGTCCACATTGTAATAATCTTGTAGCATTTGGTGCTGGTGGAGTACCTGTTAGGAAACACTGGAAAGTGTGTAAAGAAGATAACAAATTTGTATGGTTCAGAGAGGTTGGTTAATAATATGAATAATAGATATGCATTAGTAGAAGATGGTATTGTAACAAATATTATTTCTTTAGATAGTAGAAACGCATCAGATTTTCCAAATGCTATTAAAACTGCTGATAGACCTGTTGCTATTGGTGACACATATACTGATGGAAAATTTTATCGTGATGGTAATGAAGTATTAACTTCACTGGAAGCTGCTCAGTTAGAATCTGAAACTTATAAAACAGCTTTACAGACTCTTGGTGTTAATACAGAGGAGGTAGCTACAGATGAGGTCTGATATACTAGAACAAGCTCAAACTATACGTATTAGCATGAATGCTGTAGGTGCTATGATTACTGATGAGCAGGCTGCTACTGTTGTTTGTATCTATGAAAAATGGAGTGGTAATGGTATCGAATATACTAAAGATACTAGAATCCAATATAATGGAAATCTTTATAAGTGTATAACAACTCATACATCACAGGAAACATGGAATCCTGAGGATGCTGCTTCTTTATGGACTAAGATCTTAATTCCTGATCCTGGAGTAATTCCTGAGTGGGAACAGCCTAGTAGTACTAATCCTTATATGAAGGATGACAAGGTATCTCATAACGGTAAGATTTGGAGAAGTCTTATTGATAATAATGTATGGGAGCCCGGGGTAGTAGGTACAGAAAGTCTGTGGGAAGAAGTAGTATGATCCTTATCAGCTAATGCTAAATTCTGTAAGTGCAGCTGATAATGTATTATTAATCTGATTAATAATATTAACTCTTATACCAGAAGGTTTAACAATAGCCTTCTGGTATAACTTCTATATTGTAACACGATGAGATTTATGACTGAGGAGGAGATCAATATTGAGAGAGTTCGGTATTGATATTAGTAGATGGCAAGGAGATTTTAACTTTTCTGAAGCAATAAAGCAAGGAGTTAAATTTGTAATTATAAAAGGCGGCGGAGGAGATGACGGTCTATACACAGACCGCCAATTTGTTAACAACTATAATAAGGCATTACAAAATAATCTACCTAAAGGTTGTTATTGGTTTAGTAAAGCATTATCATCTTCTGATGCAATCAAAGAAGCTGAATATTTTTATAATAATTGTTTAAAAGGGAGACAATTTGAACTTCCTATTTACATTGATATTGAAAATAAAGAACAGCTAAAATTATCAAAGAGAGAACTTACAGATATTATCATAGAATGGTGTAATTATATTCGAAGGAAAGGGTTCTTACCTGGAATATATTCATCTAAAACTTATTTTGATACTTACATGTATGATAATGAGTTACAACCTTATGAGCATTGGATCGCTCAATGGTCAACAAATTGTACATATCAAAGGGATTATGGTATGTGGCAATTTGGAGGTGAAATAAATAAAATACAATCAAATAAAATTGCAAATGTTGTTTGTGATCAAGATTACATGTTAAAAGATTATCCATCTATGATGAAGGAAAGAGGTTTAAATGGATTCAAGCGCGAGGAGGCTATACCTATGTCAGTAAAAACTTCTGTAAATGATGTTGTTAAGTATGCATTAAACGAAGTAGGATATATTGAAAAAGCTACTAACTCACAATTAGATAGTAAAACTGCCAATGCAGGAAGTAATAACTTCACAAAGTATACAAGAGACGTTGATAATAGTGGTTTGTGTGATGCAAGATTTCAAGGTTAGGCTTGGTGTTGCGGATTTGTATTGGCTGTTCCTCTATCTGTATATAATGCTGAAACTGTACGTAAATTGTATTATCTACCAACAAGTGGATGTAAAGCATACAATTGTCAATATCTAGCAGGATATTTCCAGAAAGCAAACGCATGGTATACTACTCCGGAAGTTGGGGATCTTATATTCTTCCAAAGTTTTAATCCTAATGGGAGTATAAAATATAACTATGCTCACGTTGGATTAGTTATTGAAGTAACATCTACAACTATTACTACTATTGAAGGAAATACTTCAGGTGCAAGTGGTGTTATTAGTAATGGTGGTGGAGTATGTAAAAAACAATACAGCAGAAATTATAAAGGAATAAAGGGTTTTGGTCGACCTTGCTATGATGTAAAAGCAGCAAAATCTCCGGAAGAAAATACAACAAAACTTATACAATTACAAGTTAGACAACTTCGTAAAGGAATGTCAGGGGATGATGTTAGAACTTTAATGTTAAGGTTAAAAGATTTAGGTTTCTATTCAGGAAATATCACCTCATCTGATAAAGAATTTGGACCAAAGATGGATGCAGCTGTAAGAGAATTTCAATCCACTAACAAACTGACTGTTGATGGTATAATTGGAAACCAAACATGGTCAAAAATATTACAATTTTAAATCTGCTTAAATTAAAATAGATTAAATTAAAATAAATACTATAATTAATCAAAACTAAATTATATTGTATAATACATATATCGTACTGGTAATTAAGTAGGTGAAATAATGATTTTAAATGAAGATTTATTTGATATCCCAACTGATATTGTTATAACCGATGATGTCATTGTTCCTGATGAAGAAATTAAACCAGAAGGACCATCTAACAATGTAGATAATGGTTTAGCAAATCAAATTATAACACAAATTAATGGTGAATGGACTACAATTGCTGATTATAACAATCTAATTGTTGCTCTACGCCAATACAACAGAGAAGATTTTGTAGGGGTAATTCAAGACATTATTCGAGAAGAAAATGTTCATGTAGGATAGTTACAAGCTATTTTAAAAGTTATTTCTCCAAATGTTTCTGAAATCCAAACTGGAGAACAAGAAGCAGAAGAACAAGTTCCGTAGGACGGATTAGATGAAAGTTTAAATGAAGCTGATTTACATCCTAAATTTAAGAGAGATATTAAAGATAAGTATAAACAGTGGGATTATGCTAGAACAGAAAATGAACGTAAGCGTGCAGAGCTTAGAGACTTGTTAACAGATAAAAAAGAACCATTAAGCGACAAGCATAAGAAGCTTATTGATAAAGTATATCCACAAATACCTAAATTTAAATATCAAAAACGTTAGGATATTGAATATAATAATTACCCATATTATGTAAGTTTCTATGCTGAATATCCTATCTATGAACCTGCTGAAGGTGGATATTATTATTCAGGTAATAATGCAACATATAGTAAAGGGTTTGATTCAGAATCACAGGCAAGAAAATTTATGGATGATTATGTTCATAGTGCAATATTAGACGGAGAAAATTGGCATAAGTATGGGAAGGATGGATATTTTATCCCATCAAAATATGTTGGTGAACAACATTATATAATACTTGAACCCAATAAAGCCTATCTATCTGATGAACGTGGATACGAACCTTATTCTTAAGGAGATTAGAGAATGAAAGTCAATAAGTTAAATGAATCTACTTTTGAAAAATTAGAGAATACTACAACAGTTGTAAATCCTGTAATGGGTGATGCAATTAAATCTCATAAATTAAAGAAAGATGAGTTTGAAAAGATACTAAAAGAACGTGGTTATGGTGAACCATTTATAGGAGCTAATAAACAAGAAACTCCGAAGAAAGTTGAACTGCCAAAAGTTACTCTTGAAGAATCTTTATTTGAAGGTACTGGTACTTTAACTAATATTAGTACTGATGCAGATCTTGACCCAGATATTTGGGAAGATGATCCTAAACATTATGATATTATAGTAAATAAAATTACAGGTGAGAAAAAATCTAAACCTATGGATGCAACTCAGAGCTGGATAGATTTTGGAGACGATGGCAGAGAAGAATTTGACTTTTGGGACAAAATCTGGGCGGAACTTGTACAAGATGTAAGTTTTGCATCTGAAGATAGAAGAAATAAATTAAGAGAAGTATCTCCAAAAAATACAAAAATTAGATATAGACAAGCAAATATAGATTCAGATGGAAATATAATTATCAATACAAAGACGGAAGAAGACTTAGCATTTGCTAGAAGAGTAGCAGATCATTATGGATTAAAAACTTTTGTAAATCATACAAAACGTAATGTTTCAAATCCATGGTCAATTAAAATTATAGTCCCTGAAGAAAGACCTATTGTAGATGATGCAGACGATATCACTGATAAAGTCTTAGCAGAAGTGTAATATAAATACGGAGGTGTAATACATGTATAATGATATGTATGAAACCGAATTTTGTAATACTTGTATATATTGCGGAAATACATTTAGTAGAGAACAACAAAAAGCATATTGGTCATATGGTGACACAGTTTTATTAAATTTTGATATAGCTGGAATTGATTTAACTGATGAAACAGCTAGTATACGTATCATATTTTATGATTATGAATTTAAACCTATATACTGTGAAGAATTTTATGTAACAGAATTTGAAGAACCTACTATACATTATCTTTTAGATGCATGCCAATCGTCTAAAATTTTTAAACGTGGTGTTTATTATTGTGGTTTAAAACATCGTTATATTACAGGTGGATATGAAGTTATAAAAACTATTGTAAATCCACAATCATTTTAGTTAACAGTGGTATGAGGAGGTAGATACTTTATGCCGCTAAACTTTATGCAAAATTATGGTCAATGTACACCTAAAGCATGTAATCCAATAAATGTAGATATATACACATCAGTTTTATCTGTTAATAATAAAACAGGACATGTTACATTAAATGCTGTTGATGTTAATGCAATACCTCAGCCACAAGAAGCTATTGACGGTCAATATTTGCAATTTAAGGATGGGAGATGGATTGCATCTGATGCTGTGTTTAAGAACAATGCTACATTTAATGCAGTTACACATGTTGTATCATTTTGATGAGGAGGTGTAATATTGTTTGAAATTACATCAAATCAATACATTAAGATAAGTAGAGGTGATACAGCAACATTTACTGTAGAAATTGATTTAGGAAATAGTTTACAACCGTTACCTTAGAAATTTACAGGTGTAAACCTTTCTGTTTTGAAGTAGAGCTCTACAATAAATATCAAAAGTATTGATAAGTAGTCTTGGTACAAATCTGATAGAACACCTGGAAACTATGTGTTTACATATGTAGGAACATATTGGGAAGTAAATGGGACACAAACCAACTTATTAGATTATGGGATATACATAGAGTCAATAGTTGGAGTTGATGATGGAGATTCTTTTACACTTTAGTACACTAAAGGAGATTGTAATGAGTATCTTCCACATGGAAGTTATATTACATTTTATCTATTAAATTAGAATTAGAATCCAGAAACATTTCCTATTTTAAAGAAGGTATTTTATACAGATGGAACTGTTATCACTGAACGTCTCAATTTTGATTTAAAAAGTGTAACAACTAAAACATCTATAAATTATAACAATGTTTCGCCTAATGGGGATTTTGTGATAACGCTTGAACCTGACAACACAAATATTGTACCTGGTGGAACTTATATTTATCTGTTAAAGTTGAATTATTACAAAGATGGATTAATATATACATCTACTATAAGTAATAAAAAACAAATGTATATTATTGACGATGATTATTCTGGAAGATCTTGGAATAATTCTATCCGTTTAATAAAACGTTATACAAATGCAATAGGTTCTTCAGTAAATATAACTGCAAGCGATATTGGGGCTGTTAGTTATGAAGAAGTTTAAGAACTAGATAACGAACAGCAAAAACTTGCAAGAACAAACATTAATGCTGTAAACCCAGATTATGTTAAAGATGCAATAGATGATATAACATTAGATGAAATTAATCAAAATAATGTTATATAGATTGTATTTACTGGTGGAAATGCTTTAGAATGAGGTATGCTTATGGACAAAAAATATATAAATACAATGCATTCAAAAGATACACAAGAATATTTTGATATATATGACAGACGTATACCAGATTTGGAATTGTTCTCATCTCAAGTTCTGCAAGCTAACGAATACGGAGAAGTACAAACAATACCTATCGCTGATATAAGTGATTACGAACGTATCATTTAGGAAGGCATGTAATGGTTACTAAAGCTATTATCGAAGAAGTTATAAATGAACATCAAGTTAGAGTTCGTATACCTCTCATACATAAAATGGCTATATCTGCGAGTGCAACACCTTTTAAAGAACTTCCGATTGCACAAATATGTTGTACACCAGGTATTAATATTTTATATAGTGTAGGAGATGTTGTTTATATTTCTTACGAAGATGATTTAAGTTCAAAAATTGTTGTTTTAGGTGATTTATCAGTCAGTTTTGATACTGGTTCATATCCTATATTTAATTGTGTTATTGATGGAGGAAGTTGGTAATGGCTGCAAAATTGTTACTAAAAGCTGGAAAAACTCCTCCGAAACAGTATACATTAGAACAAAGAGAACTTGGTGTTGATACATCAACAGACGAATTATATTTAGGGACACGTTCTGGAGTTCCTCAAAAAATGGCATCAACTTCATATGTTAATAATATGCTGAATACGTGTATAAAAACTATTTATACTTTAAATAGTAATACCAATAATTCAATATAGTTATTAAATGGTTTTATTGGTATTATATCAGTTTGTATATCAGTTGATAATGATGTTTTAACAGGTGTTTATTTAGTACAAAAAGTAGGAAGTTCAGGTTATATAATAACTACCTTAGGTTCTGAAGAATGTTCTTCTTATGTGTCACTTACACTAGATTCAAACGACAAATCTGTATTAAATATAAGTTCCAACTATGACGGTGAAGTACAAATATTGAAGATACACGGGGATGCTAACATCGTTTAATTATAGAGGTAAGTAATATGGCAAAAAATACACCAAAAAAATTTGATATACCTTTACCGGCTTTACGCGAAGGTGATATCAAAAATGAGGTATATTCTCTAAAATATTTACTGAAATGTTCAGGATATAAAACAGGACCTGACAATAATATTTTAGATCATTGGACTTGGGAAGGTTTACAACGATACAGAAGAGTAAACCATCTAGCAGAAGTAGACTATTGTGATGAAAATACTTGGAAGAGTCTACTGAATATAGAAATGATTCAGGAGTGAAGTTTCATGGATATAGTACAAGTAACTATTTCTGCTGGTTTAGGTGCTCTAATAACAGGAATATTTGCATTAGCTAAATTACGAGTTGAACGTAAGAATAAAAAAGAAGATGAGAATAATAGACTGCTATAGAGTTTACAAGAACTCAAAGACTCTTTATTGCAACTAAGGAATGATTTCACTAAACATACACAATTAGATGCAGAATTAAGAGCTAATGATTCAAGAGCTAGAATACTACGTTTTGGCGATGAAGCAAAACGAGGTATTAAACACACAGAAGAACACTGGAAAGATGTTTTAAAAGACATTGACTGTTATGAAGAGTATTGTTTATAGCATCCAGAGTACGAAAATAGTAGAGCTGTAAATACTATAACATTCTTAACATAGCGTTACCAAATAAACTTATAGAAAAATGATTTCTTGCCATGAAAACTAATAAAAGAGTAAAACGTAAAAAATTTGAGTGGTCAAAATTTATAACAACACTTGTATGTATAATTTGTACCATTATTTCTGTATGGTGTATCTATACTTATTTTGAATTATGTAAATTAGCAATAATGTATAATTCTATGAGTATGCCTGATGCAACTTTGCCTGTTACAAGTATAACTGCATTACTTGGTTCAATACTTTCATACTTAATTTATCAAGCAACATTAAAAAATTCATTGAATAAGAATAAATTAAATATAGATGACCAAACAGGTGCTATTAGAGCTATACAGAGTATGGATGTTTCATCAGTGATAGATGCAGCAAATAGAGTAATTTCAAATTCTTATGAAAACCAACATGTTGATAATCTTGTTGATTCCATACAACAAGATATGTTAAAACAAGATTCACAATATGAAGAACCAGTAGGAGTACAAAATATTGAGGAGGAATGATTATGTGGGATAATATCTTATCAGAAATCGTAGTTAATTTACAAAAAGTAGGAATTGGTTTAGGTATATTTATTTTAATGTATATCTCAAACATGGGTGCTAGTATTTATTACAACATTAAGATTTTAGGTGATAAATTTAGTTCTCAGAAGTTGATTGACAGTGGTATAAAGGTTGCTTCTTTAGTTGTTGCTATTATTGCTTTCTGTTTATCTGTTACATTAGTTATTCCTTGGGTTAACTATGTTGGTTTACCAATACCTGAAGAATTCTCTGATGTTCTAAATATGGTAGCAATGTGTGGTGTAGCTTTAACTGGTATTGTTAAATATGGTAAAGAAGCATTTACTAAAATTTCAAAAATCTTGAACTAGAACAGCTCAGAAGAAACTTCTAAATAATGATATTGTATAATAACAGTGTAAGCATATCAACTTGTTTACACTGTTATTTTGTATGATGAGGATTGTATACGTATGATTGATAATATCAATATGTCGGAATTTGAAGGCTTTTCTGAAGAAGAAAAAGAAGCAGTCTTACGTATATTGCGTGAATATTCTGAAAAAGGTAACTCAGAAACATATAAAAAATTAGTGTTATCTGATTATAAAGAAGAGCCTGTTGATATAATAACATTCATTAAAGACCCAAGATATTTAGGAAAAGCATGGCATGATTCTAATGGAAATTGTAAATTATTCCCTTATTGGGAAAATATACTAAAATAGCTCTTTCCAACTCCTTATGATACAGCTGTTAATAACTTCATTGAATCAGGCGCTCGTGGTTTAGGTAAATCAGAGATTGCGGTAACATGTGTACTTTATCTCATGTATCGTGTAATGTGTTTGAAAGATCCACATGTTTATTTTAATTTAAAACCTACTGAACAGATAGCGTTTGCTTTTATGAATATTACTGAAACTTTGGCTTATGACATCGGTGTTACAAAGTTTCAAAATACAGTTCAGTTATCACCATGGTTCATGTAGCGTGGAACATTATCAGGAAAGAAAGAGGTTATTTGGAACCCGCCTGATTATATTAATATAATTGTAGGTTCTCAGCCACGTCATGTAATTGGTCAAGCTGTTCTATGTGCATTCTTTGATGAAATTAGCTTTATTGCTAACCAAGATGTTGAAAAGCAGAAAGAAAAAGCTATTGACATGATTGATACCGCTTTAGGTGGTATGAAAACTCGTTTTACAAATCGAGGTAAAAACCCTTCATTGATGATACTTGCTTCATCTAAAAGGAGTGAAAAATCATTCCTTGAAACTCATATGAAGCAAAAGTTAAAATCAGAAGGAGAAAATACATTAATTGTAGATGAGCCTGTTTGGAATATACGACCTTCTTCTGAATACTCTGGTAAAAGATTTAAAATAGCATTAGGGAATAAGTTCCTTGTTTCCGAAGTTATCCCAGACGGATCAGATATAGATGTCTACATTAATAAAGGTTATTAGATTGTTGATGTCCCAGTTGAATATAAAGCTAACTTTACTGATGATATAGAACGTGCTTTATGTGATTATGCTGGTATATCTTCAAGTGATATTACAAAATATATTTCAGGTCCTCGTTTGCTACAAGCAAAACATAAAGAAATAGTTAATCCTTTTGTTAAAGATATCATAACTGTTGGAAATGATCCTAATGATACAACATAGTATTCTGATTTCTTTGATTTAACAAGAATACCTTCAAAACTCAGATACAAACCATTATATATACATTTCGATATGTCAATTACTGGAGACAGAACTGGTATTGGTGGAACTTTTATTATTGGTAAAAAACCAGGTTTGTCGCAAGATGTTAATTCAAAAGAATTGTATTTTTAGGTAGCATTTTATGTTGCGGTATAGGCACCTAAAGGTTGGCAAGTATCCTTTGCAAAGAACAGAGAATTTGTATATTGGTTAAAAGAACAAGGATTTAATATTAAAGGTATTTCATCAGATACATTCCAAAATGCTTCTTTAGCTCAAGATTTTATTTCAAAAGGATTTAAGTATGAAGTAATATCTGTTGATAGAGTTAATTCAGAGCATGTTTGTGAGCCATATTTCTTCTTCAAAAATGCTTTATACGATGGTCGTATGTTGTTGCCAGAAGATTGCCCACTATTAACTACGGAATTAGTTGGTCTGGAAAGAAATATTAACACAGGTAAAATCGACCATACAGATGGCGGTAGAGTAGGATGTTTTACAGGTGATACTAAAGTTAAATTAGTAGACGGAAGAGATTTAACATTCTTAGAACTTGTCGATGAATATTCTTCAGGTAAAACAAACTGGGTCTACTCGTTTAATGAAAAAACAAAACGCATTGAGCCAAAACGAATTGAAAAGGCTTGGTGTACCCTTCATAACCAACCTTTATTAGAAGTAGAGCTGGATAATGGAGAAAAAATACGCTGCACCTATAATCATAGGTTTATGTTAAGGGACGGCTCGTATCAAGAAGCACAATACCTTGTAGAAGGGCAATCATTGATGCCGTTATATACAAAGTATCCTGGGAAAGGGTTGTCTAATTATCGTATGTACTATGAGCCTATAGAAAACAAGTGGCACTACGAACATAGGTAGTTTGCGACTGAGGTACTTGATGAAAGGTATCTAGTACATCACAAGAATTGTAATCCAGACGATAACACTCCTGACAACCTGATATGGATGTCAAGGAAAGCTCATCAAAATATGCATGCTTAGATACAAACAGGAGCATAGTCACCTGAGGCTAAATTAAAGAGATCACAATCGCTGGTAAAATGGCACGAAGAAGCTAGGGGTACTGATGCATATACCAAACGAAACAAAAAATTATCGGAATCACTAATAGCAAAAACTCCGATAGAGGTTCGAGAAGCTAGAGCTAAAGAAGCGGCTATGCGAGCACAGGTGCAACAATAGCATCATGAACACGCAGAAGAATAGCGTAGAATCTACGACGAACGTATTAAAGATCTTGAGAAACTTTATGATGTTAACTGGGAGAGTCTATCGCATTCAGAGAAGAACGCATATGGCAACATGTATACACGTTCAATTAATCCTTAGGTACTGGTAAATATCTCTACTACATTAAGCAAAAGACACCAAGAAGGGCTATTCTTAAATGCATATGAAGCATTAAATAAATCTAATATGTAGAGTAAAAAACTAAAAGAAATGTGCCCTACTGTTGATAAACAAAAATTTTATGAAATATTTGGTATTCAGTATGATGACTTACCAAGTGTCTAGAAAGCTCCTTTCACCACAAAATATCGTAAAATAGTGTGTCAAGAGATAACCAACCATAAAGTGGTAAAAATAACAGCCTTAGATCAAAAAGAAGACGTGTATGATATATAGGTGGAGGATAATCACAATTTTGCTTTAACAGCAGGAATATTTGTGCATAATTCAAAAGACGCTGCTGACGCTATTTGTGGATCCTTATGGAATGCTTCTAAGCATGCAGATGAATTTAACTTTGAATATGGAGAAACATTAGATACAATCATTGATACAGATAAACTGGATGTTAATGATGAAAGGAAATAGATAACTGTTGATTTTGAAGAAATGTTAAAACAAACATTTGATACAATGCAACAAGTAACACACAAGAATGTAGAGAATGATAAATAGCATTTTGTTGATTTTGGGTTAGGAAAAGCTACAAGTGCTTTTAACATGTCTTATCTAAGTGATGGTATTATAATTTAATATTGTATATATTATATGATAAGAAAATTATATACTCTACGAAAGGAGTATCTATATGACTGATGATAGAAGTACTTCTGTTTTTAATGCAGACGCTTCAATATATGGTAAAAAAATAACAAGTGTACCAAAGCCAGAAAGAAACGTAGGTATTGATACAGCAGGTACTTTTTATGACAATTTGATCTACGAAGGAGAAAATAGTTAGTTAGACATAACAAAGTTATAGTCTTTCTTACAAATTTCTCAATCGAGAGAAACTATGTATCAATTACTTGATACAATGGCTGAAGATCCAACTATAGCAGCTGTTCTTGAAACTTACGCAGAAGATGCAACAGAAACAAATGATGACGGTCGTATTGTATGGTGTACTTCAAACGACATAAATATTGCTAAATACATTACATATTTGCTTGACACAATGAATGTAGATAAAAACTCATATAGATGGGTTTATTCTCTGTGTAAATATGGTGACTTGTATTTAAGACTATATAGGCAATCAGATATACAGCCAGATTTATTTGATGATGAACAAAAACAAAAAAATAAGTTAAACGAGCAACTTACCAAGATTTTAGAGCCGGAAGAGCCTCAAACATTATAGGAAGATGTTAATGTTATTATGTATGCACCAGATGATAGATATGTGCATTATATACAACAAGTATACAATCCTGCAGAAATGTTTGAATTAACACAATTTGGTAAAAGTTATGCTTATATTCAAGCAAAAACTCCTGTTATAAAAACTTAGCAAGAAACTGCTTACCAGAATAACTATTATAAATATCAGTTTAGAAAAAATGATGTTGATATATATGACGCAACATCATTTGTTCATGCCTGTCTTGAGGATAATGGGAGTCGTGTTCCTGAAGAAGTAGAATTGTTTTCAAAAGACAGTGAAGTAAACGGAGAACATACTACATTAAAATATTCAGTTAGAAGAGGCCAGTCATTACTCTACAACTCATTTAAGGTTTGGAGAGAAATGATGTTACTTGAAAATTCACTTCTTCTAAATAGAATCACAAAATCTTCTATTGTCCGTATTGTTGGTGTTGAAGTTGGCGATATGCCAAAAGAAGAAGTAGGACCAAAACTTAGGGCAATCAAACAATTAATTGAGCAAAAGACAGCAATTAATTCTGCAAAATCAATGTCAGAATATACAAATCCAGGACCAATGGAAAATAATGTATATGTACCAACAAAAAATGGAGTTGGTGCAATTACAACAAATCAAATTGGCGGCGATGTTGATGTTAAAGGTTTAGCTGATATTGATTACTTTAAATCAAAGCTATTTGGTTCATTAAGGACGCCAAAACAATATTTCGGTGATACAGATGACTCTACTGGATTTAACGGTGGTACATCTTTATCTATTATATCAAGTAGATATGCCAAAGCTGTGAAGCGTATACAAAATACATATATACAAGCATTAACTGATGCTATTAATCTGATGCTGTTAGATAAAGGTTTAGACAGCTATGTTAATAAGTTTGAACTTCATATGGTTCCACCAACAACACAAGAAGAAATTGATCGTCGTGACAATACAGCATCAAAAGTTCAAATAACAAGTGATATAATGAATCTACTTGATGACATTGATGATCCTGGATTACGCTTAAAAATACTTTCTTCTTTGTTGAATGATGTTATTAATGATCCAGAAGTGTTAGATTTAATTAATACATATGCTGATGATATGCAAAACACGCCTGAAAATGTAAACAATGAAGAAGGACCTGATAATCATGATATTGATATTGATTTAGGGCCAAGTCGTAATCCTATGACTCCTCCAAGTACATCAGATAATCCTCAGATGGATGAACCAGATGTTGAAGAGGAAGCGGAAGAAGAAAATAACGCAGAACAAATACTACCAACACCTGATCAATTAAATATGGATTTCACAGATAATACACAAGAATTTTAATAAACTAGTCGATTATATCGAAAGGAATTACTTATGGCTATAACAAAGAATGATTGCTTAGTTTTATTATCAGAATTAACTGATAAAGGAATTGATTGTACACAATATGTAAAACAAGTAATCAAAGATAATGGTCCTTCCGTTGAAGTATTACAATTTATTAATGAAAATAGAGAACTTGATTTAACTCGTTTCTATGAAAAATTACGAAAAAGTTACAACAGTAAAAAATCATCATTATATATTAATATAATGAAAGATTTGGAAGAACCACAAGATGTTTTAACAACATTAAATTCATATACTCTTTAGGTGTTACTGTTTTCAAAAGATGTAGAAGATAAATAGATGTTTTATGATTTTACACGTCTAGATGAAGTTTATAAATGTTTAGCATATTATCTAAAAACATTTGATCTTATCCCGTGTATTAAAGTACTTTAGTTGATTAAAGCAGATATAAAAGTACTTGAAACATGTTATAGAAATAAAAAATAATACATGATTATAAGGTAACTTTAGTTAACTAAAGTTACCTCTATACAATATAAATACCTCATAATTTATTGAATATTATATTTATTATATCTTATTCATTTTAATTACTATCTATCTTATACTTATATTCAATTATTTGAATATTAAATATAATTAAATATGATATTTAATACAATGAAACAGGTATGGTTTTCAAGGGTTTTTGAAAAATTTTTGAAAGAAATTTATAATCATTTAGTGCTAAATTATAATCAATTGATCTACTTTAATACTGTAAAGTAATATTATTAGAAGTACAGAGGTTTGTAACACATGGATTATAAGCAAGAAGATTTTATTTATAAAGCAGATACATCTAACCCTGCTGTATTAGGTGTGTTAGAAGGACCTGTGGCTGATATTATAAATCCTACACGTAATGGTAGAAAGTACTCTGACAAGTTGTGGCAAAAAGTTTTTGACAGTGAGATTGTAAATGAACTTTTAGAATCAGGAGGGATTTTCGGAGAAAGTCAACATCCTACTGATCGTCAAGAAGTTGATACAGAAAAGATTGCTATTGCTTTAAAAGAAAAGCCTGTAAAGCATGACGATGGAAAACTTTATGCTCGTTTCTATATATTAGATACTCCTTGTGGTCGTATCTTAAAAACTTTGGCTGATTTTGGATATAAGATTGGTATCAGTAGTCGTGGTTCTGGTGATACTTACACCGATGCAAATGGTGATGAAGTAGTAGATCCAGATACTTATGATTTTGTATGTTTTGATGCTGTTTTATTGCCAGCAGTTAAAGATGCTAGAATGCATGTAGTAAAAGAAAATTTACAAAATGTTTCGTTAAAAACTGCTTTGAATGAGTCTTTAAGTAAAGCTACTCCAGATGAAAGAAAAGTAATGGAAACTTGCTTAAAGGATTTAGATATTAGTTACGAACAGCAATCTGCTGTTGATGATATAGATGAAGGTACGGATACTGTGGCAGTCGAAGATTCCGAGGCCGTGGTGAAGGAACTTCAAGAGGCATTAAAGAAGGTTAAAACATTAGAATCCACCATATTAACACTTCAAGAAAAGTTGTCGGTTAGTTATACTAAGGAAGCTAAGAATGAAGAACAAATTAGTAGGTATAAAAAAGCTATTGTTAAGTTAAATGGTGAAGCTGCTAATGTGCCTATACTTAATGAGCTCTACGAAAAAACAAAAACACAGTTAGATAGCAAAAATGATTTAATTCAATCATTAAAAGAACAATTAAGTGAAAGTAAGCGTAATTCAGCAAATGTAAGACGTTAGGTTGTTTCTTTAAATGAAGATGTAAAGAATACAAGACGTAACGTAGCATAGTTGACTGAAGAACGAAACAGATTGACAGCACAATTTTCAGCAAAAGAAAAAACATTGCAAGAAAATGTTTCAAATCTAACAAAAGACTTAGATATTTGTAGAAAACAGTATGCAAAGAAGCTAGAGAATGCAAATAATCTTGTTGAAAAATATAAGAAGATTGCACAAACAGCTGTTGATAAATATATAAAATCGCAAGCTGTTAGACTCGGTGTAAGTACTTCTGATATAACAAGTCGTTTGTCAGAAAGTTATACATTTACAGATATTGATAAAGTCTGTGAAGATTTGCAATCCTATAGCTTAAGTATGAGTAGATTACCATTTAATTCTAAATTACAAGAAGGATTGGTAATGAAGGTACGCAACGCAGAAAAACCTCCTGTAGTTGATAATAGTTGTAGTGAAGATGATGTTGATAGTCAATTGTTGTCAATCGCAAAGCTAAAATGATTTTTGATAGGAGATTTATATATAATGGCAAATCAATTGTTTGAAAACTATAAGAAACGTCTGCAAATTGCAGAATCTGTTTATGCTCGTCAGAATGGCGGCGAAACCATGAGTACCAACCGTAAGTTGGTTGTCGCGAAATGCCTTTAATTTGAGAGGCAGTATGCAGTAATGTATACTGAGTTTACAATTTACATGTGATAACTTAGGCTTGGTAATGGTCGACCTACTAAGTTATCAAGTCTAAGGAGTCATAAATTATGTACGGTTATGTATATTTAACGTATTTACCTCAAACAGATAAATTTTATATTGGGCAACATAAAGCTTCTCAATTTGATGAAACTTATTATGGTTCTGGAGTATAGTTCGTAAAAGATTTTAAGAATACACCTAAATGTGATGTAAAACGTATAGTTATTTAGGAATGTATGACTGCTGAAGAGCTGAATAAAGCTGAAGAATATTGGATTGATATTTATGATGCTGTAAACAGCTCAGAATTTTATAACATATCTAAAGGATCTACAGGACTTCCTTATAATAGAGGTTTGAAATTTATGTATAATCAAACCACTGATGATGTTATTATGGTCCCGGAATGCTTGATATCTAGCTTTGAAGCTGAAGGTTATCGTAGAGGCAATCGTCCGAGAAATTCATTGCAGCTATAGCATATGAGTGACGCTAAGAAAAAGTTGACAGTGATGACCGATGATAATGTTGTTATTTATGTAAAGGAAGAAGATATTCCTGTTTATCTTGAAAAAGGTTATCGTAAAGGTAGGATAGCTACACGACCTAATTAGAAGGAAGAAAATAGGCGTTGGATGTATAAAGACGATAAGTCTGTTTTAGTAGCTTAGGATAATGTTAATACATATTTAGAACAAGGATTTAAATATGGTAGATCAAAATTTAAGCAGTTTGTAAGAAAAGCTCCACAATATAATTGTTCAAAAATTGGTGTTAGCAAAGATGGAAAATTAAAATATATTAATCCTGATGAACTTGAATATTATTTAAGTCAAGGGTATGTTAAAGGTAAATAACCGTATTAAAAATTGTAACAAAACCAGATGAATTCATGGAAACTCTTATGTATATTAAACGCGGTGCATAAGACAATCATGAGCCAAGCCTTGTTAAATAATAACAAGGAAGGTGCAACGACTATCGAAAGCATAGTGCAAGAGAAACACTTGCATGAAGAAGCGAGTAGAGTACATCTTAAGTGAGATGGAAGCGTCTGGCAACTTATAAAGGGTAACACAATATAAGTTGATGATATAGTCTCATCTATATGGTGACATATAGAGAATAATTGGAAACGAATTATTCGTAAGATAAAATGGATAATATTACGCGTTTTATGAACGAATCTTTTGATGCAAGTTCTGGTACTCAGCGTAGTGACATGGGCCTATGGAAGAAGTTCTGCTTGAACTTGACAAATGTTGCCCTTAACTAATGAGGGGCTGTAAGTATTAAATACTTATGGTAATTTATTTATAACTTATTATTAAGTTATAAATAAAGAAAACACAGTGAATTGCTGGAAACTCTTTTAATATAGTGCAATTATTAAAAGACAATCAGCAGCCAAGCCGCTGCTTACAGCGGAAGGTTCAACGACTATCGAAAGTGTAGTACAAGAGAAAAACTTGTATGAGTAAACGAGTAGAGTAGGACTCAAGTGAGTTCGAAGTGCTGTGGGTCCTTATGAGGATAAAACAAGTAAGGATCAAGATATAGTCTCAACTTCTATGGTGACATAGAGAGAATAAATGGAAACGATTTATTCGTAAGATAATTGTCCTAATTTGATTGCACACGATCTAGTTTTGGTACATCCAATGTCAAGTATGTCTGGATATAGAGTGTAATGTATCCCGTGTATGGTGACATACATGAAAAAACCTCGTGAATTGCTGGAAACTCTTTATTATTGACTTCAAAGTAATAAAGACAATCAGCAGCCAAGCTCGTCTATGACGAGAAGGTTCAACGACTATCGAAAGTATATCGTGAGAGAAATACTCATGAGAATAAACGAGTAGAGTAGAAAACAAATGTTTTCGAAGTGCGAGGCATCCAATGTAGGTTAAAACGAATTTGGATGATGATATAGTCTGAACTTTATAGTGATATAAAGAGGATAATTTGAGGCTTAAAATGTAGGACAGCACCGGCCAGTGTTTCTAAATACCTTCATTATTTAGATTACTACTTTTAAAATAATAAATGTTCATGAAGGGAATATTTATATAATGTATGGGTATATTTATTTAATTACTAATAATATAACAAATAAATAGTATGTTGGAAAACATAAATATTCGAAACCAGAGTTAGATGAATCATATATAACTAGTGGTACTTTAATTAACAAAAGTATTGAAAAATATGGATTAGAAAACTTTACAAGAGAGTTAGTAGATATAGCTGATTCTTATGAAGACCTTAATAACTTAGAAAAATATTATATAAGGTTTTATAATTGTAGAGTTCCTAACGGATATAATTTAACTTCTGGTGGAGATGGTGTTGTAGATCCTGATGAACAAACACGCTTAAAGATGGCTTTTTGGACAGGAAAAACTTAGTCTAGAAGTTCAAATCAGAAACGTAGTGAAACATTAAAGAAAGTTGTTCACACCAAAGAGTGGGTTGATAAAATCAGGTTGGCAAACACAGGAAAAACACCTTCTGATTTATGCATCCAAAGAAACAAAGAATTGAAAACAGGATCTTGCTGGTATAATAATGGTGTAGAAGAACACATGTTTTAGTTATGCAATGTTCCTGAAGGTTATATTAAAGGTAGATTAAAGAACCCATTTCCGGATCAAAAAGGTAGAGTGGTTTCAGAACTTTCTATTGAAAAATTTCGTTAGAAAGTTGTTGGAAGATGCTGGTATAATAATGGTGAGAGAGAAATTATGCGTAAAGACTCCGAAGAAATACCAGAAGGCTTTACTAAAGGTCGTTTAAAAGCAAAGAAAAGCTAATGAATTATCCGTAACGTTTTTGGTTACATATTTGAAGTACACCACCGGAACTGCTAAAGGTGATGTTCCTTCTGGACATGAACTGAATAGCCCATTCCGTCTGGGCGATGCTGTTCCTAACTATACTTCTGCTCGTTTGGTGGAAGAATTTACACTATCTGATGAAACTGGTGTTGTAACAGCCTCTTGGTTCCCTGTTTATTCCGGTGATGCAGCTGATGCAAAGCCTCGTATTACTGCTATTGACAATAGTGGTAGTCCTGTTGCTGTTGCTGATGATGCAACAGTTACTGTTGGCGCAGATGGTAAGACATTGACTCTGAAGAATGGTGCTTCTGGTACTGCTCTTGCAAGTGGCATGAAAGTTAAAGTAGCATACGTCTATGATAACATCGTTATTCCTCAAAACTCACTGCCTACTATCAAAGCTGAAATGGACAGCATTCCTCTGGTAGCAAAAGCTCGTAGAATCGCTGTATACTTCAGCCAGATTGCTGCTTTCCAAGCTAAGACTGACTATGGTTTCGACCTGGGCGATTCTCTGGCAGAACAAGCTGTTGGTGAATTGAGCTATGAAATCGATACCGAAATTATCAATCTGCTTGACGAAACAGCTGGTATGGTTCAACCCGAACTGACCTGGAGTAAAACATTGCCTGTTGGTGTTTCAAAGGCTGAACACTATGAAGGATTTACCGAAGTTGTAGAAATTGCACGTCAAATGATCTATGATCGTACAAAGAAATTTGCACCTAACTATATGATCATTTCTTCTAGCGTATTGCCTGTACTGACCTTCATTAAAGGTTGGAATGCAGCTCCTGCTGGTACCGTTAATGGTCCTTACTTCGCAGGTACGCTGAATAGCCTGCGTGTTTATGTTTCTCCTGCTCTTGCATCAGGTGAATATCTGATCGGTGTTAATGGTGACGACTTCATGAGCTCTGTTGCTGTTTACGCTCCATATATGGCTATTGTACCTACTCAACTTCTGCAGTATGCTGATGGTGGTACTTCATAGGGTTGGTCTACTCTATATGATTTGAAGGTTCTGAACAAGGATCTGATTGTTAAGGGTAAAGTTATTGCCTAATTAAATTTCATGTAATGTTAGTGCAAGGCAGTTGATTTTTCGGCTGCCTTACATTATAATAAATATACGAGCTGTAGAGGGACAGCACCGGCCAGTGTTCTTATTACCTCAACTAATAAGTTACCTCTACAGTTTGTAATCTTGTTGGGGGAGATACAGAATGAAAACATTATATGATAACCCAGATGCTTCTAAATTGACGTATGAAACTTTGTATGATCTATATATTGTATAGAATATTTCAAAGGATAATATAGCGAAAAAACTTCAAGTTCCTGCTAGATGGGTATACGATAAGCTTGCAGAATTTAACTTGGTAAAATCACCTGAGTTACTTTCAGCTGCTAGAACTGCTCATAGACAAAGTATGTTAGAAAATGCGTTAAAGCGTATAGATAAGCATGAATTTATTGAATTATACATAAACCAAAACCAAACGCGTGAATTTATGATGAATTATTATGATTTATCAGATCACATGGTGGATAGAGTTATTGAATCATTCAACTGTCATAAGTCTAAAGAACAAGCTAGTACATTAGTCTTACAATCTAAGTATGATAAAGCAGGAGGAAAAGACCTCTACTATAAACACGTACATGAAACACTGATGCGTAACCTTGCAAATAAAGGTATTACAGAGAAAGATTATTATGATCAAATAAGTAAGTCTTGTAAGTAGACTTGGAATCAAAAAAGTAAATCCGAAATAGATAAACTTAATCAAGCTCGTAGTGAAACTTGTTTAAAAAAATATGGGTATGCTTTTGCTTGTATGAGGCCTGAAGCTAGATGTAAAGGAAATAATTCTAAACATAACCAAGCTTTTGAAGATTTGTTATGCTCTGAAGGATTTACATATTCATATACAGATATAGGTTGTAATGAATACAGCAGAGAATTTCCTATAAGTAACAGAAGTTATGACTTCATTGTTAATCATACTCTTGTTGAAATAAATCCTACATCTACGCATAATTCTACTTGGGGTACTCATGGTGATTATGAAGGGTTAACGAAAGATTACCATTATAATAAGTCAAAGTTAGCTCGAGAAAATGGCTATAGATGTATTTGTGTTTGGGATTGGGATGATATAGACAAAATCATAATGCAGCTTAAACCTCGTGAAACTGTATATGCTCGTAAATGTGAAGTACGAGATGTGGATTTAAGTACAACACGTGAGTATTTAAATACATACCATTTACAAGGTTATGCAAGAGATTCTATTAGATTAGGTCTATACTATGATGATGAACTTGTTTCTATTATGACATTTGGAAAGCCTCGTTATAATAAGAACTATGAGTATGAATTGATTAGATACTGTTCTTCTTATAATGTTATAGGTGGAGCTGAAAAGCTGTTTTGTTACTTTGTTAAGCATTATGATCCTCAATCTATAATTAGTTATTGTGATTGGTCAAAATTTAATGGTGATGTGTATACTAAGTTAAGATTTACTTTCAAAGGTTATTCTATTGGTAAACATTGGTATAACATGAAAACAGGTAAACATATAACCGATAATTTACTTCGTCAAAGAGGTTTTGATCAGTTATTTGGGACTAATTATGGAAAAGGTACATCAAATGAAGTCCTTATGTTAGAAGCTGGTTTTGTTGAAATCTTTGATGCAGGTCAATCGACGTATATTTGGTTTAAAGGAGATTAAAAACAATGTTTATTTATGAAAAAGATGGTAAGCTGAATATCATGTTCCAAGCAACCCAGATTCCTGTAGCAGAAGATGCTACTCCTGATGTTCAGTTGTATAAAGATGGTGAAACCGTCCATGTTACTGTTGGTGGTAAGGAAGTAAGTGTTGCTGCATCTCAAGGCACTTAATAAATTGTATAAGATAACGTAGGAGTCATACAAGACTTCTACGTTAAATTTTTATATAAGTGAGGAGTGACGTGGTTCCATGAATATGAGTGCATATAGAGAAGAGCTACGGTTGAAACTCACTGGCGGAGTATTAGATTTAGAGTTAAGTGATAGCACTCTTGATAGCATATTAAATAGTGCTTTAAGAGAAATACGTAGATACATAGATAGTACAAAACTAATAACTATTCCTTATAAAAGTTGTATTAATTTGTCAGAAGTAACAGATGATGAAGGTAACCCCATAAAAGTAAGTTCTGTTTCTCGTATTTATCGTACAGATGGATTTGCTTCTAGTAGCGGAAATTCATTAACTCCTACAGACCCCATGCTTGCTTCTTAGTGGTAGATGGTGTCTGGTACAGGTAATATGGCAGAGTTTTAGAACTATGCATATAACTATATGGCATATAATACTCTTCTATAGATACGTAATACTACAACAACAGATTTATCATTCATGTATAACAAGGAATAGAATATGTTGTATGTAAATGTAGCAACAAATGCTCCATAGATGATTACTATTGAGTATGTTTGTCGTTACGATAATATTGAAGATATTAAATCTGATTATTGGATTGATATTTTAATGCGTATGTCAGTTGCTTTAGCTAAAATCGCAGTAGGACGTATTCGTTCTCGTTTTACATAGTCTAATGCTCTTTGGCAGCAAGATGGATAGTAGCTTCTCGATGAAGGAAACTCTGAACTTAGTGAACTTAGATAGCATCTTGTAGACAATGCAACTTTGTTGTACCCTGTTGATTGATGCTATGATGAATTAGGAGAAACATTTATATGAATAATTATTTGAATGAAGCCTTTAAGCAGCTAGAAATGCTGAATGAAGAGGAATTTAATTTGAATGATAAAGATGCCGTCAAAGACATGAAAGATTTCATGGGCATAGATGTAGATGATTCTGTTGAAGTGATTGATCCTAATGCTGAAACAGAAGATGATTTAGAAGATAGCTATGTTGGTAAAGTTATCTTGGATTGTGTTGTTTGTCATTCAAAACAATATAAAGACCCCAATGAAGTTGTTATTGATGATGGAGAACTGGCTAACGTTGGTGAAGAATGCCCATTCTGCTATACATCTGATGGTTTTAAAGTTGTAGGACAAGTAGCACCTTTTGATGAATCTGACGAAGATGATGACGATCAAGATGAAGATGATGACTATGACGAGGATGAAGATGAAGATGATGATTCTGAATTTGAATCATGGAGAAATCGTATTCAAGAATGCTTGAAACGTTTGAATGAAGCAGAAATGTCAGATGAAGATGAAGCAGATACAGCTATTCTTGCAAATATTTATACTAAAACACAACAGAGAGCTAATGCTGCATTAACACCTGATGAAAAAGCAGTTTTAGCTAAATATGGTCTATCTCGTGATTCCGGTACGAAGAATATAGTTGATAAGGACTGGAATAAATTAGTTCAACGTAGACGTGGGCAAGACTCGGATAAAGTGAACTTAGCAGACAGGGCTCGTAAGATGGGACCTAGAGCAAAAAACAACAAGGACTTGTACTTGGCATTTCGTAGTTCAGATACAACAGACAGTCATGACGCTCGTGGAAGATATCGTTAGACATATCAGCGTTAGAGGAACATCGCGAATTCTGCAAACATGCAGGAACCTGTTCAGCAAATGAAAAATGCATTGCATTCAAGAAACTTTGCAAATAAGGAATTGAACAGTATTGATGCAAACGCTGAAGACAGACGTCAGAAAGAGATAAATCGTCATAATGATGCTATGGCAGCTATTGATAATGACGCTAGATGGCGTAGAAAGACTTACAGTGACAGTAAAGAGCGTAATCAGCAGACAATTGATAAGTTATTGAAACGTAAAACTGATGAGTCTTTAGAAAGAGTTGAAGTTGAAACAGACGATCAAGTGTTGTCTATGAGTCAAGATAATGATGGTAAAGTAACTGTTTCTTCTACACCTGTTGAAACAACAATTGTTCCTGTTTCTGATGAAACACAACAAGATATTGAGTTACATACCGACGATGTAAACTCCGAAGATGCTGAATTAAATTCTGAAAATGCTGATCTAGATATAGATGATTTTGATGAACAATCATTTGATGAACTTGGTGAAGGTTATCTAAAGAGAGTTTATGAAAATGTTGATAAGTATAAAACAACAGCTGTTAAAACTTCTGGAAAGAAATTAACTGTTGAAGGACTTATCACATTTAAATCAGGTAATACAAAGAATACACAATTCATTTTTGAAGCAAAGAGCAACAAAAATAATTCATTTAAATTTGTTGGTGAAAATGCTCAAATTAGTCGTGGTAAGAAATCCTTTGCAATTTCTGGATCTTTGAATAATAAACAACTTGTTGTTGAATCATTCAATTATAATTACCGTGGTAAAGATTCTCAAACAGGTAAATCTGTTCGTTTATATGGCACATTAAAGAGAGGTTAATTTATGGTTAATTTTTACAAAACAATTAATGAAGCATTTGATAAGCGTTATGATTCAAACACAAAGAAGCCTTTGACAGAAGCTTCTGCTGCTCATGCTCATCCTGATATGAGTAAGAAGGCAGGAAGTATTTCCAGCATGATCCTTTCAAATAAAGATCGTATTGATAGTGCTACATCTTTGCAAGATCTGAGAGCTGTTGTTGAAGATATTTTGAGTCCTTTGGAAGGTAATGCAAAGGTGACAGAGATTAATGGACGTTTGCGTGCTATGAAGGATCATGTTAAGGCTTTGCAGTATATTTATAACATCATTCTAAAAGGTGATAATCTCGGAACTATTAAGACAGGTAAGGCAAAAGAACGTTCTAAGAATGAATCTGTCAGAAGTCGTAGGGTTAATGAAAGCAAACGTAAACTGAAAGAAGCCAATACAGATTGGTATAGCATGGACTGGGATGACCAAGTTAATACTATCAAGCGTTTTGTAAAGAATTATCGTGGAACTAAAGTTTTTGAAGATTTTGCAGCTTCTGTTGGTGTAGACGTAGACGATGTTATCGATATATTCGCAGACTTGGAATCTTATGGCATTATCTACATTCCTCGAAATATACAAATAGATGACAAGTATATGAATAACGACATCTATGAAAGCAAACGTAAACTGAAAGAAGCAGCCAGTGGAACCTTTAATCCAGATCGTGAATACGATTGGTATGAAGATGGTGATGTTCATCCATTCTTAGACATCTTCAATGATGCTTTAGATGAATTAGGTTTGTGGTCTGAACCATCAATTCAAGGTGGTAATGGTTATGACTTCTTCTATACTAAAGATGGCGATAGAGAAGCAGGTGGAGTAGATTTTGGTATTGAATCTGACTTCATGGATAACCTTTTCCAAAAAATGAAAGGTCATAGCTGGGCAGAAATTGAAACTGCCATTAAACACTTCGTTGGTTCTTATGCAAATACTGATGTATATGAATCTTTCAGACGTCGTAGGGTCAACGAATCACTAAGAAGTTCAAGAAAAACTAAAAAAAAGATTCGTTAACTAATGACAATAGTAAGTAGAACAATAAAGTACATGAAAGTTTTGATGATGAATTAAGCCGTTATCAAAAATGGATTGACTTTGATATTGCTAATTCTCATAAAGTATTAAATTGTACACAACAATTATTGAAGAAAGCTGGATTTGGTCTTGTTAAAGACCAGAAAGGTAATTATCAGGTTGTTTCATCTGATAAATGATGTACTTTAAATAAAGGGGATGTAATATATGGAACAACCTAAATATGGTAAATTATTAACTCCTGATATAAAGTTACATCGTCAATATTTCAATGAAATGGTTAAGTTGCTCGGTATACAAGTAATATATCGAGCACCTTATCCTGGTAAGCATTATACAACATATGCTGAAATTGAAAGTTGTTATGAACCGCCGATGCTTGTAGGGTGTATTTTTGATGAACATCCTGATTAGAAAACACTCCGTAAATTAGGTTGGATTTCTGAATTACAAGAAGGTTCATCAATTATACATGTGCCTTATGATTTACCAAACATTCAGTAGGGAGCTTTATTTATTGTTCCAGGAGCAATAGATAATTCTAAAGGGCGTTTGTTTAGAGTTGTAAGTATGAGCACTGCAATGATTTATCCATCGTCCATTTCGTGTGAAATTGTTCCTGAATATGAAGACACGTTTATTCCTGAAGATAGCTATGATTACTCACATAGTAGTTTTAATTTAATTAGTCAAGAAACTGATAATATGTATGTATAATGAATATTGTATTAAATTATAACACAGATAAAGATTTTATTTTTTGGATAATAAAATATGTTCAGTCTGAAATACGCATGTAGTCAAAATAGAAAGTGTTCGTATCTATTGATAACGCTTTAAATTCTGTTGCAGAGTTCTAGAGCATATATAAGAAAAAATATTCAAGTAGAGAGATATTGTTGACTGCAACATATAATCTTGTGTATAATCTTTATGATAATAAATGTGTCATAGAAATTGATCCAAATGTTCATTATGCAGGAACACATGTTAGATTGATTGATTTATGTAAACTTATAAATTTTGGAACATTAAATGTTAGAGGTTCTCATATATTTACAGATGTTTTTGATGCTATAAATAAACATTAGAAACATTTTTATGATGTTTATATGTTAGAGAGGTGACTGTTATATCTGTATATATTTATGATGAAGCATTAGTTAGTAAATTGAAGTCTTGGACTGAAAATACACAAATTCAGGTGTATGGGCCTAATGAAACATCTCGTATGTTTCAAACTATTGCTGATAAAACAGAAGATAAACCAATACAGTTGCCTATAATTTGTTTGTCTCGTAGAGGAGGATACTCATTAAGTAATCCTAATAAAAGGGTTATGTCTTATGACGGTATTACAAAAGATGCTAATGATAAAGTTGCAATACAAATCAATGCAATACCTATTAGTATACCTTACCAAATAGATGTATATGCTCGTTATTTAAAAGAAGCAGACTCTTTTATGCGAGATATTGTATTTAACATTATAAACCATCCAACATTTAAAGTGATTATTCCATATCAAGGAATAAACCTTGAACACAATGCAAATATGATATTATCTTCTGATATTGAAGATAATTCTGACATTCCTGAAAGATTGGTTACTGGTCAATTTTATAGAATGTCTTTAACTTTTGTTGTAGATGACGCTTATCTTTGGGATATTAGAGATAGAGGTGTTGTTACTATGAGTGGTGACGGCCTATATGTTGATGTTCGTAAAGATGATGAAGATTATATAATTGAAAAGATTTCTGTATAATTTTAGAGGAGAAATTTAATGAACAGAATTATAATAAACGAAATTGACAATACCACAAATATATTTGGTACTGACAATCATGACGTTGTTTATATTCCAGGATTCTCCATTGCAAGTTTAGATGAGGGTGAGCAATCTGCTAAACCTCATGTTCCTACACTATGTAATTCACTTGCTGACTTCTGGAAGTATTTTGGATATGATGCTCCTGTATTCAAAACAGAACAGTATTACCCGGCAAGTTTTTCTGCTACTGCAACACCGAGTGGTCCTGTTTCCACAAGTGGTGATAAAATCATAATGTTCCAGCAAGGTGATTTTGATCCATCATATGTAGAAGCAGTTATGCTATTGTCTCAAGGACTTCGTGTTGTCTATGAACGTGTAAATGAAGTTTCAGAAACAGCAAGCGCTTCCTATGATGTTACTGTTGAGAATATGTATCAATATCTTGCAGGAGATTGCTATTCAGTTAATGGTAGCTTGATTGATAAAGGATTAGACATCAAGTATTTAACAAGTGGTGCGTATCCAACATTTGAATACAATATGCCTTTAAGCAGTAACAGTCCTGGTAGCATTGCTCGTTTGATGGCACAGTTAGCAAAAGCTCGTGGTGATTGTATTGCATTTATTGACCACACCGATAATCCATCTCGTCCTCTAACTGGCAAAGATTCAGTATTTTCTGTAGTTAATAATGCTGGTGCATTCCCCGCCGGTAGTGATGAAGATTTGTTTGCTGTTATGTTTACTCCTTGGGCAAACTATGCAACAGATAGATATTCAACTTATGGTACTAGACGTTTCCCTGCTTCTTATGCTTATTTCCTTTCTTTGGCAAAGTCAATTAGAACTAATCCAAGTTGGTTAGCTATTGCTGGTGTTTCAAGAGGCCAAGTTCCTCTGCTGTCAAGTTTAAACACTGACGATAAATTGACGAATGCTATTGCTGATAACTATCAACCAGAAAATGGAAACAATGATTATGGTTCATCAATCAATGCTATTACATATATTAATGGTTATGGTTATTGCTTGTGGGGTAATCGTACTTTGAGATTGTCAACTGAAAATCGTGTTGGAAGTGCTATGGGATATCTAAACTTACGCAACATGGTTTGTGACATTAAGAAACTTGCATTTATTAGTGCTCAGCGCCTTTTGTTCGAACAGAATACTGATATCTTGTGGGTTAATTTTAAGTCATATATGACTCCTCTGTTAGACCAGTTAGTGTCTGGTGGAGGTATTTCAAGCTATAAGTTGATTAAGAACCAATCAGACAATAAAGCAAAATTGTCAGCAACAATAAGAATTTATCCTATTTATGCTGTAGATCAGTTTGAAATTAGTGTTGTCCTCAGTGATGAGGAAGTTACAACTGGTGAATAATTCAGGAGGAGGAATAAATAATGGCTATTAAATATAATCCAAGTACTGTGGCAACTCCCGATCCTGTTTCACATGGTACATATCATCTAGCAGATAATCCAAATCTGTATGAAATTCAACGTAGTAATAACTTTGAATTTGTTGTAACAAATATTGACAACATTGTAAAGCCTGGATACACTGGAACGGAAACAAATGCTAGAGTTCCTAATGCTCAAGAAGTGTTGCGCCTGTCTTGTTCATCAGCTCCTGTACCACACTTCTCACAAGATGCAATTAAAGTTCGTAGAGGAAATAACGAATTTAAGTTTGCAGGTGTTCCTTCCTTTGGTAGTGGTAATATTGTAATTAATGATTACATTGGAATCCAGAGCAAGGAAGCATTGATGGCATGGCAGAACTTGTCATACAATGTTCGTACAGAAAAAGTTGGCCTTGCAAGCGATTATAAGAAAGATTGTTATCTGATGGAGTATTCACCAGATTATCAATTAGTTCGTAAATGGTTGCTACATGGTTGTTGGATTTCCAGTATTTCAGAAGATTCTTATGATTCTGATTCAAATGATAAGCATAAGTTAACTGCTACTATTGAATATGATAGAGCTGAAATTGATACTTCTGAAGATATCTAATTAATTGTAAAGTTGTAAAATAAGAAAGTTTCCTTTATAATAAATATGTGTGCGGGACAGCAATATATGATTTGTTTCTATTATAGATTACCGCACACAAATTTATTTTGATAATAAAGTTTATTTTTAAATTTATTTTTATAGTCAAATATGTTTAAAAATGTATTTTATAACTCAGGAGGGAAAAACTTTATGAAGTTTAATCCGCATCTAAGTGCATTAAATGAGAGTGTTGATAAGGAATATACAGTTTATATTTGTGACAACTATGCAGCTGCCTCACGTGGTGGTGGCAAAGATAGTTTTTATACTAAAACAATTTATGCACCAAATGATACTGAAGTCCTTCGTCAAGCAGCATGGGAAATGTTTAAGGAGTATGTAGGCGATATTGACGGAGAAATCACATCCGATTCTGATTATGAGATGTGGGAATTGATTGAACGACAAGGAAAATTTGGATATACAGATTATTTAGATTCAATAGATGATGGTGCTGGATTCCCCTGTGTCTATGGCATAAAAAATTCTTACGGTAAATTAATTTATGATTTTCATGGATTATTTAATGCGTTTGAAGATGATCGTCTAGATGAATTCGGTGATGAGGATGAGGATTATTGATGCTAAAACTATATGAGGATATATAGGTGCATGATAATTTGAATCCGAAGATTTGGGATTCAAATAGTCATATGATGTTGCCTGATGTTAGAGAAAAGTTAATTGAGATAGTTTCTTCCTTTGAATAGTATATAGATGTTCCAATACAGATTGTTGATGCTCAAGTATGTGGAAGTAACGCAAGTTACAATTATACTGATAAATCCGATTTAGATTTACATGTAATAGCTAACTTTGATATTATTGATGCTCCAGATGAATTACTTCAATAGCTTTATAATGCAAAGAAAGCATCCTTTAATAAGGATATGGATATAAAGATACATGGTATTGAAATTGAGCTATATATACAAGATATACGTAGCACAACAGTTTCAAATGGAATATATTCAATATGCGATAATGTTTGGATAAAAGAACCTAAACCAATTAAATCTTATACTAAGCACAATACAGAAAAAGAATTAGGTTAGTGGAAAGAACATATCAGTAATGTTATTTCATCAGGAGATTATGATGAAATTGTTAATACGATAAATAACCTTTATCTTATGAGAACTAATTCCATTGCTGTTGATGGTGAATATGGAAAAGGTAATTAGCTTTTTAAAGATATTAGGAATTTAGGTCTTTTATAGAGTTTAAAAGATGCAATGAATTCTGCATTGTCCAGTAAGTTATCTTTAGAATGTTTGTCAAGGGGACAACTTATTTAGAGATTAGAAGAATCTTATGAAATAACATTTAAAGATAGGTGTAAATAAGAGGTGATCTTTTGAAACATATTTATGAGGACAATCGTAGAGAACTTATAAATAAGTCAAAAAAGGGAGCTAATTATGCACCTAATAATCAATATTTAGGAAAAAATCGTTATGAACGTAGATTAAAATCAAAATTTTCAAAATCTGTTAAATCATATAACTAGCTTGATATGAATAAACTCTTTAAGGATGGTATCCTTGATGTTAATATCAATGTTAACGGTGAAACAGATGATTATGTTGTGACAATCAAGTTTGGAGGGTTTTTAGAAGAACTTTCAAAAGCTGTAAAAACTTATGACACATTTAATTTACGTGTAGTAACAAAAGCACTTATTGCCGCTTTTAACCGAGAAGATGTTTATATTCATTGTTCCTGTCCTGATTTTTATTATAGGTTTTCATACTGGGCAACAAAAAATGATATAACTAGTGGACCTGCATAGGATATACCTTCTCCTATAACTAACCCACTTGATGATAAAGGTCCTGGTTGTAAACATATAATGTTGATTTTATCAAATAATAGTTGGCTTGTTAAAGTAAGTTCAGTAATACATAACTATGTAAATTATATGGAAAAACATTACCAAAAGTTGTATGCTGATATTATTTATCCAGCTATTTATCAGCAAGAATATCAAGAACCTGTTCAGTTGGATCTTGATTCAGATGATGATAATATGAAAACAGACTCTGATACTTTGGATGTTTCAAATAGGTGGGCTCGTACAAAGACATAGTTTTAGAAAGGTAATCAAAGCGGAGTTCAGTTTACTAGAAAAAAAGATCCGAAATAGTTTGATTTTGATAGTTTAATTTCAGATAATTCATAAATTTTTGAAAAATTCTCTTTACTGTTACATAGATAACTTTTTATTGTATAATATTAATGTAAAATATTGTAAAGAGAGTTATATATGTTATCTTATTGCCTAACACTTGTTCCTCTCTTTCAGGTGTTAGGTATTTTTTTATGATGATTTATGGAGGAAATATGAAAAAAGATTTTACAATCTCAGAGAATTATATACTACCAAGTTTAGGTAAGATCTACGAAGAAGAATTTGACCCTCATATCACTATTCGTTCAATGACAACTGCAGATGAAATGAAACGTCTTTCCCCGTCTGAATTAACATATAAGAATATGTGTTCTATCATTGATGATTGTATTATAGAGGATCTACCTATATCATGTTATGATATGTGTGTAGGTGATTATCAATTTTTAATTCATAAACTTCGTGTAGTTACTTACGGTAAGAACTATCCTATGACTTGTAGATGTTCATATTGTGGATGTTTAGCACAAGAAACTGTTGATTTGGATTAGCTGCAAGTAAATGAATTTACAGAATCATGCATGGATTATTTGGAATTTGATTTACCTGTAACTGGAAAACATATTTGTTTGAATGTACAAACTCCTCGTATGTTAGATAAAGTGCAAGAAAGAGTAAAAGAGTTTAAAAAACGTAATAAAAAAGCGGATATTGATCCAACTATGATTTATCTGCTATGCTCCTTAATTAGATTGGTTGATGGTAAGGTTCCTGACCCAATAAACATTGAAGAATGGGTAAAAAAATTACCTATGAAAGATGTTAATTACATATTAACTTATGCAGATAAATTTAATTCTAGTATTGGTGTTGACATAAATCTAAATATGACTTGTGATGTATGCGGGTTAGATTATAATGTTGTACTTGTAACAACAAATGAATTTTTTCGACCCCGCCTTGACGCCTGAGGGTAAGCCATATAGACATCAACGCTATAAAGAAGTCGTCAATGAAGGCTATATAATATCAAAGCATACCCATACATCATATACTGATATTTATTAGATGACGCCTACTGAAAGAGAAGCTATTGTACGTTGTATTATTGCAGATTACCAGAAAATACAATAGCTGAAAGATCAAGTTGATCAAAATAAGGGGTGAGAATATAAATGGCTCGTTTTTCAGATAATGTTGGATATAAAAATATTATGTCGGCATATAATGAAAAAATGGAGAATTTACAGGAAGTATAGAAGATAAATTCTGAATTATATGCAAAAGAAGCTTTGAAAGTAATACAAGAAATGTCAACGAAAGGTCAAAAGATATTCTCAGAGTATTACAAAAATGTTAATCTTATGTCAAAACAAGCTGCATTGCAGGATGAGATTAACAGAAGAGCTAGTATTACTGCTTCAATTAAAGATCTAAGACAGTATGCTGAAAATAATTCGGAAATACAACAATAGATAACAGAAGCATTAAATTCTGCAACGCTTTCATAGGAATAGGCAACATCTAGATTAATAGCAATGCAGAAATCTTTAAATTCTGAAAAGTTAAAAGGTTTAGGTCCTATTGCAAGATGGAATGAGCAGCTAAAACGTTAGCAATCTATTGAACAAGAAATAACAAGGATAAATGAATAGAGAAGAGCTGCTTTAGCTGCTGCCGCAGATGACGCTGAAAGAGCACAGATTAATGAAGAGGCAGACAGTAATATTAGAACTATTAGAGAATCTGGTGGAAGCTCCGGTACAGGTTCTGGTAATGGAGGAGATATTACCGATTTTGCTATGCAAGCTAATCCGATTGTTGGTACTATCTTAAAAGTTGTAAATGCATTAGGCAAATTGTCTAACCAAGTGAACGATGGCATAACAAATATTATTGATACTAATGCATCTGTTTATGCTGAATATATGGGTAAGATAGATGCTCGTATACAAGGGTCGGATAATTCATTCAATAAAATATATAAGAATATTGCTAAGAGTCTTGATAGTAGTCCTTATGTAAAACAATCTGATTTGATTAAACAAGTTGGATAGCTAGCAGATTAGGGTATTGCATATAATCTAGAAGAACGAGCATATTTACAAGAGTTAAGAGATAGAATGGTTACAACATTCGATGCATTAGATGCGTCATTAACTCGTTTAATTAGATTACAACAATCGGATATGACAGCTTCTCAACTTGGCGCAGAAGCTGCATTAACACAATTTTTAAACTCTCAATTTAAAGATACAAGTTATTTAAATAGTTTGTATGATTCAGTTTCCGCTGCTATTCTGGATGCAAGTTCTCAACTTAATGTTGATCAAGCAACATCTTATAATTATGCAGTTCAAAAGTGGTTAGGAGCGTTGTATTCAAGAGGTATGTCAGAATCTGCTATTGGCATGTTAGCACAAGGTTTGAATTATTTGACAACAGGTAATGTAAGTGCTCTTAATTCAAATAATCAGTTAACAACATTATTCGGATTGGCAGCATCTCGTTCAGGTATGAGTTATTCTTCAATGTTAACACAAGGGTTGAATGCTGAAGGTGTTAATAATTTGATGAAATCTATTGTTGAGTTATTACAAGATATTTCTCATAATACTTCAAATCAAGTAACAAAAGCAGCTTGGGGAGATATTTTTAACATGACGTTGTCTGACTTCAGGTCAGCAACAAATTTAACCACAAGTGATATTAATGCTATATATAATCAAGGAATGAATTATTCATTAGCATTATCTGAAGCTTCTAATCAGTTATCATATATAAATAGTCGTACATATTTTAAAGATAAGATTGATAACATGATTAGCAATGTATTGTTTTCCTGGACTTCAGATTTTGTTGCTAATCAAGAAGGATATAAAAATTGGAAGTTAACTCAGACAGGTATGTAGATTGTTCAGGATTTAGCTTCTGAAATTCCTCTTATTGGAGACATGATTTCTAATACATTAGGTGTTGTTAAACTAGCTCAAACTTTAATAAAAGTTGGTTTGCCTGATTTAAGCAATCTTTCTGTTGCATATAATGGTGCTCCAAGTTTATTTGATTTTGGGTGGGATCAATATAACTCAAGAGGAGATATGTTTATGGGGTTGACTGGGTATGGTGGAGCTACATCAGCTACAGGAACTTCATATAGTTCAGTTGTTTCAAATTCAAGTTCAGGAGACTCATAGATAATTACATTGCAACGGTATTCCGACCAAACAACTGCTGAAGCAGTTTCTCGTGATTCAAAAGCTACATTAATACGTGGTGCTAGTGATATATATGCATAGTTATTTGATTTACAAACTTCACCTATCCGTGTTAAATTAACACACTTTGAAGATACAGCACTTGAGTAGCTGTATGAAACATTTGATGTTGAAGAAAATAGAAAAGATGTTCATGCAACAAAAGAACGTGTTGTTAATGGTTCTATTGATGTTACTGCATCTGCATCGTTGGCTGAAAGATTGTCTAATATAAAGGCATCATTATAAGAGGTGTATATATGCAAAAGTACTTTACAAATACTACATAGAGTAAATTTATAAAATCTTTAATGTATAATACACCTTTACCAACTATGCAGACAGTAAGGGTTGGAGATTTTATTATTGAAGGGTTCTAGTATATTTTAAGAAAATAGATTATTTTGTGTACAAAGTCAGGATATGTTGGTTAGAATGCAAGATATGTTCCTCAATAGGAGTATATCTTCGGAAATTACTACAGTAAGTTTACATATCGGTATTTGTCTGATAAAGGGTACTATGACACAAAAACCCATGTTGTTCTAGGGGAATATTTAAGATGTTTGCGTGACCAAACAGATATTGACTTAATGCCTTATTACAACTGTTTTCCAAATACGTTTATGTCAGGGTTGAGAATTGTTAGTGGGATTGTTGTAACAACTGTTACAAGTGCTTATAAAGTAGCACTTATTCCAATTAAATTAAACCAAACATATACAATAGCAATTGATTCTACCGCTAACATATCAATGGCTCCTGCATTTATCAATGGCAATACTTTAGTCAGTTATAAGAAAGATGAAAAAGAACACGATTTAACTGCAAGAATATGTTCATATGATTATTAGAACTCTAAACAATACTCTTCATTATCATTTAAATCTCCTATTTCATACAAGATAAATGTAGAATATATTTCAAAAGAAGATTTGAATTTGTTTAAACAATATGAACACTTTTTATATTTAGTAATATAGATTCCAACAAGCAATAATTCTTCTTTAACTGTATTAGAAGGAGATTATACCAATCAAAGAAGCAAGAAAGTTTTTAATGCAGAATATATATCTGAAATTTCAAAAAGAGAACAAAATTCTTTGATGCTAAATCAGCTATATTTATTATAGATGAATGATACATAGTAGACACCTTATTCACCCAGATTGATTGAATATCTACTGTGGAATGTTGTGAATGATGAAGATCCGTATTGGAAAAATGTTCATAGAATTTAGAAGTCTATTAATTATCCTGATACATATGCACCTATGAAAGGTGTTTGGAATGATATATTACGGAAGAAAATTTATGACACGGTAAATAATACTACTCGTGTAAGAAAATTGGATGTTAATGGATATTTGGATAAAGATGCTGAAAATATGTATGTAAAGGGGTGGAATAATGACTAAGTATATATTTAATATGATTGATAACTATATTTATTTGTATCATACTGATACTCTTGTTGTTCTTCCAACGTATGCTGATTCAATTACAGATACTATGTCAGCCTCTTTCTCTCAAACAACACCTCTTGCTAGATCAGCTCCAATATATTCTTATAGCAGTTCTGGTCCTCGTTAGTTAACAATTACACTTGATTTGCATAGGGATATGATGCAACAAATAAATTATCAAGTGAGTAATTTAAAAACAACAATGGACGATGATTATGTTGATCAACTAGTAAGGAATATATAGTCAGCAGTTCTTCCTCGTTATAGCTCCACGGACAAGATGGTGGATCCTCCTCTTGTAGCATTAAGGATGGGTGACGATATATTCATTAAAGGTGTTATAATTGGAAGTGTCAATGTAACTTATAATTTACCAATTTTAAGAAGCGGTAAGTATGCAAGCATCAAATTATAGTTTACGATTGCTGAAGTGGATCCTTATGGTGCAGAAGAAGTTGCAAAAGCTGGGTCTTATAGAGGTTTGTCAACAACTTTAGAAAGAAGAGTATATAAACTTGCTAGATAAGGAGTGGTTATATGAATATTTTAACAGATAAGCAGTATAAAGTGTATAACAGATTATCTAGATATAGTTTATTTCCTATTTATTATAATACTTTAGATGATAAATATGAATCTTCAACTACAGCTTATTTAGATGATAGTACAGAATATTTGTTACATAAAGTGTAGTAGAATGATAATTATGATACAATCGCTCTGTAGTATTATAATAATCCTACTTATTATTGGATAATTTGTAGTTTTAATCACATACAAGACCCATTTGTCCCTCCTGTTCCTGGTACTTATGTAAAAGTTCCTGTTATGTCTTCTATAAGATATGATATATAAGAGGTGTATATATGTCTAGTTTAGGAGATAGAGTTGTTTCAATAGCCCGTTAGGAAGTTGGCTACATAGAGGGCTATAATAATGATAATAAGTATGGTTTATATTTTGGAGCAAATAATTAGCCTTGGTGTGCATATTTTATTATGTGGTGTTATGCCAAAGCTGGTTATGATGTAAGAAAAAATGGATTAGGACCAGGATGTTCAAGTTGGCTTTCTGCATCTAATGTTAGTGTTGATGCTCTTTAGCCTGGTGATGTTTTGGTATTTGTATTTAATGCTGGATATAGTGCTCAACATGTTGAAATATTTGTTAGTTATAGAGATGATGGAAGATTAAATTGTATTGGCGGTAATACTGGTGGTGGGAGTCAGTCTGAGGGTGACGGAGTCCATTAGAAGATTAGGAATAAGAGTAATGTTGTAGGATGTGTTCGTTTAAGTGGGTCAACAACTACTTCAAATAAAGGTTATGTTGATTCTACCACAGGAGGAGCTTTATCGCAAGAAGAATTCGATAAAAAGTCGAGTGCAGGAGCATTATCAACTAGTTCTACATCTTCAAAAGCAAGCATTGAATTTAAAAGTACTTCTACTCAGCAAGTAGTCCCACAGGTTAGGTACTAGTAGGTTTCTGTAGATGTAGAATCGGATACGATTGAAAATGTAAACACAACAGGTTTACAACGTACTAAAGCTACATCATTATTGTCTTATCCTACATTAGTAGAAAGCCCGTTTATCATATTGAAAATAGGTGATTATACATTTGGCTCATATACAGCACAAGGGTCTCTTGAACGTTAGAATGCAAAGAGTAAAGTACGTTATCCGGATTATATGACCGGTATAAATATAACTAAAGTAAACGGGTCTGTTAACTAGTATGTAATTTCTATGGTTTATTAGATAACTCCTGGAGATGATCCTAACAAGTTAGATCGTATTTTTAGTAGTGTTGGTTATGGTACTATTTATATAACATACGGTGATTGGTCTGCACCAACATTTGTATACAAAGAGGAAGAAGCAATAATTACCAAGTTATCTTCAAATGTTGATTTTGCTAGTTCTAGAATAACTTACACTTTATATTGTACTAGTAATGCAGTTAACTTGATGGGAACATCAAGTAATTATCCTGCAAGACATGCTAAACCCAGTGATTTAATTTTTGAATTGCTATACACAAATAAAAATAGCGGTTTGTTAGATGTTTTCTATGGTATGAAAAATAAACAAGCTGTTATTGCTAGAAATTTGATCCCTACAAATGATAAAGCTGTTGACATACCTGCAAAAGAAAATATGGACACATTATCATATATAAATTTTCTTGTTACTTATATGTCAAGTAATACAAACACTGGAACAGGTCCTATTAAAGATTCATCTTATTATTTGTCTATTGTTGATGATACTTATGGTGAACTCGGGGGTCCTTATTTCTAGATAACACAGGTGAAATCGTCTACAGGAACTTTTAATAGTGTTGATACATATGAAGTAGATATTGGTTATCCTGGAGAAAATTTAGTGACCCGTTTCCAGTTAGTTGATGATCAATCTTGGGCATTATTGTATGATTATAGCAATAATGTTCATGAACAGGATTATGTTTACCGTTTAGATAATGATGGATATATGATAACTGAATATTCAAAAAATCTTTCAACATCTAATAGATATCATACCACAACAGAAGCACAAAGAAGCTGGTGGACAGATATGACATAGTTTCCTGTTAAAGCTGAAATGGAAATCAAAGGTTTAGTTCGTCCAACTATGCTTATGACGTATGTAAGAGTTAATGCATTCTTCTATGGACAGCGTCATGTTTCCAGCGGTTTATATATTATAACAAAACAACAAGATAAAATAGACAGTACTGGATATAGAACTATTTTATCATTAACAAGAATTGCTGGAGATGAGGATTACATTACTAGAAAAACTCAGCATGTTGTTAGTAATGTACCTATTATCACTGCAACAAAAGTTACAGGAACATCATCTGCCTATAATTTGGATATAAAAGCATTTGGTGCAAGTAACATAAATACTTCTTCTAGTTTGTCTAGAAATAGTAGAACTTCACATAATTCTGGAGCAACAGTATCTTCTAATGCTGCATCTTCACCTAACTTAAATATAAAAGCATTTGGTGCAAGTATGTAATCTTGAAATACTGTTATAGAAAACTTTAGTATAATAGTTAAAATATTGTATAATATTGTAGGAGATGTAAGATGTATTCTATTGGATTTCCAGACATGTTTACAAGCTCTTCCACAAATCTAGTTGCAGATCATGAAGCATCATATCAGAATTTAAGACTATTGTTACTTTCTGATACAAACAGTTTGTTAGGAGACCCTTATTATGGGACTCCTTTACGTAGAACTATTTATGCACAAAATGATAGTGTTGTTAGAGATCTTGTGGTAGATGCTATATATACTTCTGTTCTAACATTTATGCCTCAAGTAGTTTTAAAAAGAAATGACATCAATGTTACTTCAAAGGATAATCAATTATATGCAACTTTAAATTCTACTAACTTGATTGATTATACTACAGACATGTATGATATAAAATTAACAGATACAGAAAAATATTGATATGAAGTTTAGGAGACGTACAGATGTTATCTAGTAAACTTTCAAAAATGTAGGGTCTTAGTTATACAAACAAGGATTTTGAATCAATCTATCCTGAATTATTGGATCTTGTAAAAGTTTTAACTTATAAATGGGATCCCAGTATATCAAACGAATCAGACCCTGGTGTAATTCTATTAAAACTTAATGCAATTATCGCTGATAAATGTAATTATAATTCTGATAAGAATGTACTGGAATGTTTTCCTCTTTCTGTTACATAGGATTAGAATGCTCGTCAGTTATTTGCACAGCTTGGATATTATATGCATTGGTATAGGTCTGCAAGTACTGATGTTACTTTAAAATGGTCTCAAGATACTGTAGATTATTCATTTAATATACCAGCTTTTACGATGGTTTCTGATACTGATAAATCAGTTGTTTATTCCTTGATTGGTCCAACGCTGGGAACATCTAATACATTGTTTAATGTTGGAGATTAGACGTTACCATGTGATGGAACAGCTGTAACTTTTAAAGCAATACAAGGTATAGCTGTTGATTATTCAATTAATGGTGAAAAATTAATTACTGCAAATTATCTTGACGATTAGAATAGATTATATTTTGATACTCTTGACATTGCAGAGAATGGTATCTTCATTACTAATGCTGATACTAAGAATTATTCAAGTTGGATAAGAAAAGATAATCTGATTGCAGAAAGTTTGAATAATACTTTTTATCGTTTTGGTGTTAGCGATGATGGTTCATCTTGTTATATTGAATTCCCTCAAGATGTTGAAACCATTTTTAGAAATGGTATTTATATCACATATATAAGGACATCAGGAAGCGAAGGTAATATTTCAGCTAAAACTCTACAAGTATTCTATAATGATATTGCAGTTAAGAATGCTGATGGAGAATCCATGACGTTGAATTCTGAGAATGTTTATATTACAAACGCTGCAAGTGCAAAAAATGGACAAGATGTACAATCAATTGATGACGCTTATAGAGAATATCAACGTGTATCAGGAACGTTCAATACACTTGTAACTTTAAGAGACTATATTAATTACATCTTAAGATCCGGTCTTGTTTCAAATGGTTTTGTTTGTGATAGAACTAATGATATACAATCTGTATATAAAGTTATGACATCTGTAAACGATTTGAGTCAAGCAACAACATATATTGAAAAGCAAGGAACTTCTCCTGTTTTAACCGCATTTTCATTGAAATTGTATTTGTTATAGTACTTAGAAGATATCAGTGACTATCAATCTTTTGATAAAACATTTATGATGATGACTGATGAATAGCTTGTTAATGTTAAATCTTACGTAACAGATGTTAAATCTATTTAGCATGATTATACCTCAATCCTGCCTAAAACTTCATCAAGAAGCAACATTTGTTATTTTAAGAATAAGTATCCTGTTACTTGTAAGATTATTCCGCAATATTCATTGAATGCTGTAGAAACACAAGAAGTTAAAACAGCCATTAAACAAGCATTGTATAATGCTGTTAATGCAAAAGAAGTTAATTTTGGAGAAGAAATACCTTTTGAAGTTGTTTACGATGCAATATTAAACGCTGACAAACGAATTAAAACTGTATCATTAGATAATATTGATTACACTACTTATGCAGTTTATTTTGATGGAAAATCTTTTAATGAAGTTGATATAACACATACTGACCATATGGTTAATATAACTTCACCTGATAACTTAAAAGTATCTGTTTTAAGAGGGGTTTTTGAATCTAAGATTGGTGTAGGTAACTATTCTCCTCAAACATTCGTTTTTTCAAACAGTTCTTGGACCAGAAATGGAGAAGATATAAATTTAAGTGATTATGGAATCACTATTGTTGGAACACCTGTAGAAGATGATACAGTTATTATTGAGCCATCTATTGCTGCACAATTCAGAGAAGAAATCTATATAAAATCTGTTTTAGCTGGTGTTACACAATTCTTTGTAAAGGATGAATTGTTTGATTACGGGTTTGAATAGAGCTATACAACAGGTGGTGATAACAAAGCTATTTTACATGATGATATTGAAAGTGTATCGTCAAATGTTAATATAGTTTTGAATAATAATACTTCACAATATACTTTACGTGATAATGAAACAATTTAGTTATATTGTCCAAATTTGACTGATAGTAGTGTTTATTCCAACTATGTAAAGTATGAATATTTTATTCATAATAATGTTTCTGCTAATCAATCAGTTCAGCTATCTGCGGATGAATATATAATTTTCTATTGGAAAGATAGCGATGATGAAGCTGCAATGTATAAGTATGCAATATATGGAGAAGGAAATGTTATTTGTCCTACTTTCAGTTTACCTGGAAAAACAACAGAAGTTGGTATCATTGGGGCTTCTTTAAAAGATAATTTTATAAATAAAGGAACTGTTGTTAATCCTATATTAGTCGCATCAAGTGATATCAGTGGTGATATGACGTATACGATGTCAACAGCGATACAATCTTTAGGTGCAGATTACATATTATCAGGTACAAATAAGATAGCAACTAAACTTGTAAACCGTATCAGTCTTGATTAGAGTTATAATTGTTATTGGATATTAAATAATTCAGTAAATGATAAGTATACACTTTTTACAAAAGGAACAACTGTTAAAACTTATATGCTGAATGTTGGAGAGTATTTCATTTATACTGATGCTGCTACAACTGATCTAGTAATATTAGGTGCGGGAACACAGATAACTATTTCTGACACAAGTATTGATTATGTAGTTAATGCAGTTAACGCATCTAAAGTTTTAGAAAATGGAACAGATGCATTAAAGGGATATTGGTTTAACTTGCCTAAAAATAGTACTTTCACAGTAACTGAAACTTATTATTTGAATATTTCTCCGGGGAGTGTTATCAAATTAACACCTACTACAACATATTCTTCTTGGTCGGTTACATTTGATCATGAAGGTGTTTCATTTACTGGTGGACCTACTAGATTAAGTTCATTTATAATTCAATATAAGAAATATGCATCTGATGCAGACTGGATAACAGTTGATTAGCTTGAATTGAATGGTTATTCTGGTTGGGAAGGTCGTTCTTTGTTGGGCTTAAATATGTCAGCAGACACTGAACAGATATTATTAGCAAATCAAAGTATCACATATTATACGCATGAAGGGACTTCAACAACAATAAACGGCTCTGATTTATATGATAGAAAATATGCTGTTTGTTTGAAATCAGAACATCCTTTATCATTGAACGGTGCGGAATAGATTGTTGTCACTTGGATTGAAGATGAGTCTGTGAAATATCAACGTATATATCAATACGGAAAATATGTTAGTAAAAAGTTTGATGATGTTGAATATTCTAGTTCCGGAGATGTCAATATAACATTCCCTGGGTCCACTTCGGTAGTTACAAAGTATCTAGATTTTTATGTTCCTGATGGGGATTATATTGTAGGATTGTATAATGCTTACACTTCTATTGAAACATCAGAAATGCTTCTTGATGGAGTTAAATTATCCTACATCTATGATAAAACAAAGACATCTTTTAACGATAAAGGCATGTATTATTTTTATATGCATATTGATAACAGTTAGGCACTTCCTGAGGGACAAAATGAACATAGGTTAACATTATCTGTTAAAACTACTGCAGGAACAGATGTTATAATTGTTTTAAATAATTTATATAGGTATACTTATCCGGAGTTGTTAAATAATTATTCTGATGCGCCTACAGAGCCCCTACAAATTTTCAAAAACTTGTAGATACTTTTGTCTTAGTTTGACCCTGATAACTTGTATGATTATACGTATCAAGTAGATGATGACATTTCTATAGCTAATCCTTTAGATCCGAATGAATTCTTGAATGTTAATCACATCTATAATCCTTATGTTATTTGTGAAATGCTTCCTGTATATGATTCTGACATAGGAGTAATTGGTAAACGTTGATGGATATTTTAAGAGTTGAAAGAAATGTGCCATTTGTATATTGTAACGACTCAAGAGATTTTTAGCTCTTGTGTCGTTTATATACAGCTATTGTAAATGGTGTTAAATTTGATATTGATAGCATCAGATTTCTGACTGATAGTTCTAAATGTAAAACTGAAATGCTATCTTTATTACAAACAAAATTAGGATTTTTTACAACAAGGGAATATGAAGATGATAAACTTCGTTATATTTTACAAGCATTCCCGGTAATGGTAAAGAATAAAGGTTCTTTAAAAGGTGTACAACAAGCAGTTAATACATTTTTAAAAATGTATGATGTTAGGACAACTATTGTTGTATACTATACTGAAAATTCTACAACGGTTTATAATGTTGAAGTTCCGGATCATACAATAATTGTTGGGTTGAATGCAGCTTTGCGTGGCGGTGTATATGCATTGGAGGATATGTTACGCTATATACTCCCTACAGGTTACGGTTTGTATATTTATTTCTATCAATCTTTGGAAGATGTTACAACTTTGATTGATACAAACGAAGCTGTTTTGGTCTATGTGAGCGACGATATTAATTCTAATGTACGTACAGTTATTGATAATGAGTATGTTGGAGTACAAGTTGGAGATAGTATAGAAAAAGAAGATTGGGCTACTAAAGCTGTTCTTTGCTCTAATTCTGCAATGAATGTTACTATTCGTTGGGATATTTATCGTAATAAAGTAGCAGAGGTTCCTGAATATCTTTCTGATAGGTATTTGAAACTAGTGTTTGATTATGATGGATCTTCTTGGAACTTGTTTGGTAAGGTAGCTGATCCAGAAGAATATGGATTAAATGTATCTGGTACACCTTCTGCTAATGACACAATCACTGTTGTTAGTGCAGTAGATGAACTTATTGGTGCTGTAGATACCGTAGAAGTTAAGAATGATTTGCCAGAAACAGGCAATCAATTTAACGTTTCTATTATTGATGATTCAACACAACATGATAGTTGAGTGGGAGAGATACTATGAGCAATGAAACAAATTTAAGTTATACTGGAAATGTTTCTGTAAAGCTTCTGATAAATGACAAGGTTGTGGAAATTAATGACCACAACCTTGGTCTTCCTTATTTGATGAAGGCATTTGCAAAATTTGTTACTGGGAATTATTCAGGAGAATCAGACATACCACAATTTTTAGATTTAAGGAAATTTGTTGATAATGAAGGTACACAAGAATGGGAAACGTATTTAAATCAACGTGTCCCATTGAGTGGCAGGCTTTTTGAATATAACGAAAAACAATCTCCACCAAATTGGATTGCAAAGTTTACGGGTGTTATAAACCATTCTGTATTAAAAGATACTATCTTGGAAGACTCATTGGAAAAATATCGTATTTATCTATATAGTGGGTATGATTCAAGTGATTCTAATGAGCATTATCATGATATAGCATATCTAAATATAAGTGCAAAGGATTTAGCAAGAATTGTTCCTGGAACACAGGCTATTATTGAATGGGTTATGCAAGTAAAGAACCCGGAGTAAAAGAAGGAGGATATAAATTATGAGCAATGTTGCAAGTAATCAAATTACAGTATTTCCATCAACAAGAAGAGGGACCTACCAATTATCTGCACGTCAGCTTTCTGAGTTGAGAATCTCCGGTTTAATTAATCAGTTGATTGATAAGGAAGGCTTTATTATAACAACAGAAGATGATTATTCTCCGGAATCTCCGTTTGAATTCAACTTAAAAGGATATTATTTTAAATGTTCATCCGCATAGGTAATACAAAATAGTATAACTACAGGAAATAATATCTATGCAAATATAAAGCTAGATACAATTGAAGGAACGGATTATACAGAGTTAGTTGGTTAGGATGACACTCATGCATCGATTCCTGATGATGAAGGTATTTACTATGGAATAAGTTTTACAAGTACACCTATAACGGACGAAGGGTATTATAATCTGCATCTATTCACAAGAGATTCTTCAAGTAGCCCTTGGAAGTTAGTTTTGAATTCTTATTATAAGTTTGAAAGTAGTTCTCTTGACTTCATTGTTGATGGTGGAGAAATTTAATAAATTTTATAAAACCCTTTATATCGTATAAATTTTAATGTATATATAACCATACAGTAATAAGCTGTATGGTTATTTTTTTATTTATGGAGGAAATATGAAGTATATTACATGCCCGAATTGTGGAGCGGAGTATGCTCCATGTGAGATTTTTATGCCGGATTCATTCTTAGGTAAATCTAAGTTTATTGAAAAAGATATACAAGGAAAGATCATATTTAATGATTCCGATATGTGTTTGGATGAATCTTATACATGTGACAAATGTAATGCACCATTTAAAGTATTTGCTAAAGTGTCATTTGTATCATAGCCAGATACAGTGCATGATTTTACATCCGACTATTCAACACCTTTGAAGAAAACAACATTATTCATGAAGGAAGATTAATTTGATACATATTCAAGAAAAATTATCAACAAAAATGCCTGGTGAAACATCATTATATTTGACGTTTACACCAAAACCAGAGATACTTGAAGTTGTAAAATAGTGTGATATATATTATTATCATAAAAAGATATATACATGGGAAGTTCCTTTAACGTCACTTCATGAATTACTGGATAAATTTTGTTTGTTTGATTAGGTCCAGTTAGATTTATTGGAAGATAATATTGAAAACATACCAGCGTCGTGCGATTAGCCCCTAAATTTTAGGGAGGATTTGTACCCCCATCAAATAGAGGGTATACTATATGGGTTGCAACATCCCCGGTGGCTGCTATTAGATGCGCCCGGACTCGGTAAGACGCTTACTGCCATTCGTTTGGCAGAACAGTTAAAAACATTACACAATATTTCACATTGTTTAATTATATGTGGAATAAATACTTTGAAAACAAACTGGAAGAAAGAAATATCAAACTTTAGTAATCTTTCTTGTAAGATATTAGGTGAAAGAGTTGGTAAACTTTCTGGCAAAATTACATATGGTGGGATTAAAGAAAGGTTAGAAGATTTAAACAAAGATATTGATGAATTTTTTGTTATAACAAACATTGAAACTCTACGAAATCCAGATATTATCAAATTGATTTAGAAAGGTAAAAACAAGTTTGATTTTATCATTGTAGATGAAATACATGCTGCTAAAAGTTCTCAATCTCAGCAAGGTAAAAATTTATTAAAACTTTCTGCACCTTATTAGTTAGGGATGACAGGAACTGTTTTGATGAATAGCCCACAAGATGCATATGTTCCTTTAAAATGGATTGGAGAAGAAAAGTCTACTCAATCGTTATTTACACATTACTATTGTAAGTTTGGTGGTATGTTTGGAAACGAACTTCAAGGTTATCGTCATCTTGATGTTTTGTAGGACTGCTTATCTAAATGCTCATTGCGTCGTAAGAAAGACCTTCTTGATTTGCCACCCAAAACAATAATACACGAGTATGTTGATATGAACGATGCACAAGCAAAGTTCTACGATGACATTAAACAAGGTATCATTGATGAAGTTGACAAAGTGTAGATGTCGACTACTAACTTGTTGGCTATGGTAGCTAGATTACGTCAAGCAACTGCTTGTCCCAATATACTCACAACAAATAATATACCATCAGCAAAGATTGACCGTGCTGTTGATTTGGCAAAATAGTTAGTAGATAACGGTGAAAAGGTTGTTATATATTCTACATTTAAAGAGACATTAAATGTATTATATGAAAAACTTTCTGACTTAGGTGTACTGTTATGTACAGGAGACGTCAAAGATTCTGTAATCGCTGATAATGTTGAATTGTTCCAAACAGACCCTTCATACATGGTTATGTTAGCTACTTGGCAGAAGATGGGAACAGGGATAACTTTAACTGCTTCTAGTTATGCTATCTTCATAGATTGTGCATGGACTTCAGCGTAGAATCTACAAGCAGAAGATCGTATATATAGAATCGGAAGTAAGAATCCTGTATTCATATATTACTTATGGACCAATGATACTGTAGATTTAAGAGTTAAAGAAATTGTTTGGTCTAAAGAAGCTATTTCTAACTATGTTGTTGATTCAACTATTACAGAACAATCTATTGAAGCTCTGAGGAAATATATACTAGATCTAAAGTAATATTAAGTTGATTTTTCTCTTTGTATATATTATAATATACTTAATTAATCCTACGGAGGTATCCCCCTGTGTTAGAGGAAATAAAGTAGATTTACGAAGAAAACGCTTCAATAATTCCTGGTTGGCGTAAAATTGGTAGAAGTGAACTATGCAGAAGATATCTTTATTGTAAAGATATAGGAAGTTCAAAAGCTGAAAATTATTTAAGTGCTATAATTTGTCATTTTTGGAATGTTATTAATCATAACTACCATTCTCAACAAGGTAAGATTGCTACACCTTGGGATTGTTACGAATGGGTTGTTGATTCAATACTATATGCATTAGATAAACATGTGTGGACCGATCCGAATAATGCATTGTATGGAGACCCTAATGCTCCGGAAAAGTCGATTAATGTTTGTATTGTTTCTACACGAGCAAATTTTTATGTTGCACAAAATAGAAACAAACGGAAAGTTGCACTTGAATCAGTTAGCCTTGATAAACTAACTGACGAATTATCCGATGCTTATTTCTTACCTTATTATGATAAAACAGATTTATTAAAAGATTATCTAATTAATAAGGTAAAGACATATTTCCATCAAAAACAATATTTTGAGGCTTTTACTTTACATTGTATTATTACATACGATTTTATTTTAACAACGGAAGAAAATGGCGTAAAATATCAATCATTTAACTACACAGAGTTGAAGAAATTTTTGCGTAAATGGGATCATACTGAATGTGTGTATTTTTCTTCTATTTATGGTTTTGACGTTGATGTAGTTGAAAAAGCTGCTACTTACTTATATAATTATTCATACGATCAGATAAACAGGAAGTTGACAAAGTTTCTTCAAGAATTACGAAGAGATAAATCTTTTATCAAAGTCTTGAAAGGAGATTAAATGTTAATCGATCTTTTGAGTATGTCAAACTATGTTAGTTATAATGTCAAGTTAGCTAACATATTAGGGCTGAACACTGCAATATACATTTCTGAACTTTTGAATATTAAAGATAAAGCAATGCATAAGAATAAAGTTAGAGGTGAGTATTTTACAGTTGATAGAAAATACATACAGGAACGTACAACTTTAGATGAACCTACTCAGTTAGCTTTGGAGGAAAATCTATTAAGTTTAGGTATTCTTGAAAAAACACAAGGTAATGACAATGATTTGTCTCTTAATGTAACAGCTTTAACTAGTATATTGATGTCTCAAGATGAAACATTGTTGAAAGATATTAGTAAGATTGTAAAAGCAAAATCTTCTCCAAAGCGGACTAAGTCTCAAGTAATCAGAGATAACTTAAAAGAAAATATTGTAACTACAAATGAAGAGTTAAGGGAAGCTTATTCTGAATGGATTGACAGTGTATACGCAAAAGAAGGATGGATGTCTAAAAAAGCTGTTGTTTCTGCACAAGCTGTTGTTGATGAATTTAGTCAACATGATTTAGATATTGCTTTGAAAGTAGTAGATATTGCAGCAATTAACGGGTATAGAGATATGTCGTGGGCAGTAAACACATATAAGAAAGATTATAATATCCAATATCATATAAAACCCGTACAGACTTCTCCTGTTGAACTTTCTCCTGATAAGTTTTAATGTGAGGTGTTATTTTGCTTCTATGTAATGAGTGCTGGATGACTGATACTTGTAAAAAATTTCAGAAAATGCCAGAAACTGATAATTGTTTAACTAAATCAGAATATTGTGTTAAGTTGTTTAAGATGGAAAAGTTGTTTGACATGGCTTTAATGCCACTAGCACTCAGAAAGCATTTGACTTTAAGTTTAGACTCTGATGGGAGTGACAGATCAGCTTTCCTATATTTGAGATCAGTTGAACAATCTGTTGAAAAATTTGTTGAAAATGGGGATAATTTGTATATCCATTCTGAAACATGCGGTAATGGTAAAACAGCATGGGCGACACGCATTATTCAAGCATATCTTAATTCCATTTGGTGGAAGTGTGATTTGTCATGTAAAGCATTGTTTATAAGTGTTCCTCGGTATTTGTTAGCATTAAAAGATAACATATCAAATGCGAATGAATATGCAAAATATATTAATGCTAATGTTTTGAAAGCAGATTTGGTTGTTTGGGATGATATTGCAACAAAAACTGCAACTCCTTTTGAAGCTGAAAATTTACTTAGTTTAGTAGATACAAGAATGAATGAACAGAAAAGTAATATATTTACTTCCAACTTAAATGTTACTGATATGAATAACTGCATGGGAAGTCGTTTAACCAGTCGTATTGTAAATTTTTCTTATGATATTATGTTTGTTGGAAGAGATAAACGTTCATTGAGGAGTGTGAATAATAGTTGATTCAGTTACAAGCATTGAATTATATACTAGCGAAAAAAGATTCACAATTTATCACTTACAATAATCTTGATGAAACTTATTTTTCTGATTATATTACAGAATTTCATTTTATACAAGACCATATACGTAGCTATGGTTCTGTCCCCGATATTGTATCATTTTTAAACCAATTTCCTAATTTTGATGTAATAGAAGTTAATGAACCCGTAGCGTATCTAATTGATGAATTATGCAAAGACCGTAATAAACGTTCTTTGGCAAAAACATTTAATGAAGTACGTAAGTTCTTGAATGATGGCAAAGTTCAAGAAGCCTTGGATTTGTATACTGCGGCTGCTGATTTAGCTGTTAAAGCAAAACATCTTGAATGCGTAGATATCACGAAAGATATTTCTCGTTATGATGCTTATGTAGAACGTTGTGAAGATTATTCAAAGTATTATGTAAGAACTGGGTTTAAAGAACTTGATGAACTTATTGGCGGATGGGATAGACAAGAAGAACTAGCAACTATTGCAGCTAGACCCGGTGTTGGTAAGAGCTGGGTGTTGTTAAAGTGTGCAGTAGCTGCATTGGAACAAGGATTAAATGTTGGTATATATTCTGGAGAAATGAGTGAGAGAAAAGTTGGGTATCGTTTTGATACTCTTGTTTCTCACATTTCTAACTATGCAATTACCCGTGGTATTGCTGACGTTTAGAATAACTATAAACGGTATATTGATTCACTTCCTAATACATATTCTGGATGTATGAAAGTTATTACTCCTTCAATGATAAATGGCCCTGCTGGAGTTTCAGCATTAAGAGCATTTGTTGAAAAAGAGTCTATTGATATATTGTTTGTTGACCAACATTCATTACTTGAAGATGATCGTCATGCTCGTAATCCGGTGGATAGAGCTTCTAATATTTCTAGAGACTTGAAGAACTTGCAAGTTATGCTAAAAATACCAATTATTGCTGTTTCTCAGCAGAATCGTGAAATCTCAGATGGCGGGGCTGGTACGCAGAATATCGCGCAGAGTGATAGGATTTCACAAGATAGTACAATTATTATCTTTCTTGAGTAGAAGGATAATGTTTTAACATTGAATATAGCAAAGTCCAGAGACTCTGAAGCATCTAAAAAGATTAGTTATGCTATTGATTTGAATAAAGGAATTTTTAATTATGTTCCTGAAGAAGGGAACGCTCTTGAGGGAGCGGGGTCTACAGAACTGAGAGATGAATTTGAATACTCATGTGAGGAAGGAAATGTTTTCTAATGGAGTTAGTTATAAACAATAAAAAGATAACAACTCCTATTCTTGAAATTGTTGAACAAGTAAAGAGAGAATGTCCTTGGGATGTTTTTAGAACAATTCAAGACAGAAAAGAATATATCAGAGTTACTTGTCCATTTCATTCTGACGGTCATGAAAAGCACCCATCTTGTTCAATCTATGCAAGTTATGCTAATGAAGATATTTCTCCAGGAGTATGCCATTGTTTTACATGTGGTACGAAACTTCCTATTTATGCATGGATTGCAAGATGTTTTGGTGAAGATGAAGAATGGGGTAAGGAATGGTTAATTGAACGTTTTGCAAATATATTTGTTGAACGTCAAGAAATCTTACCTGAGATAATTTTGGATAAACCTCAAAAATCATATCTACCAGAAAGTTACCTCAATAAATATGCATATATTCATCCATATTTGTTACATCGTAATATTTCTGTTGAAGTCATGAATAGATTTAAAATAGGTTATGACTTTGATACAAATTCAGTAACATTTCCATTAAGAGATATTAAAGGTAATTTGTTAGGAGTTTCTGAAAGATCAGTTAGCACAAAATATTTTTATATTCCACAAGATATTGAAAAACCAGTTTATCTTCTTGACGAAGTAATTCGTAGAGGTTATACTTCTACTATTATATGCGAATCTTAGATAGATGCATTAACATGTTTTTCATACGGATATGTTGCATGTGCGATGATTGGTACAGGAGGAGATGAACAATATAAGATTTTAAATTCTTCTCCTATCAGGCATTATGTTTTAATGTTTGACGGAGACCCAGCTGGGCGTAATGGTGCAAAAAAATTTATCAATAACATAAGAGATGATGTTATTGTTGATATTATTACTTTGCCAGAAGGTAAAGATATAAATGATTTAAACAAAGAATAGTTTGAATAGATTTTAAGACAATATAATGTTTTAAATTGTTTAAGAGATAAAAGTTGTATTTAACATAATATTCATATATAATATATCATATTCTATATAAAGGAGATTTAGTATGGCTCAGATTAGCTACAATGAAAGTCTTGAATTTAATGCAGGAGATTCTAGTAGAGTAAGTTTCTTTTCCTTGCCTAAGGACGGGGATGAAGCAATTGTAAGATTTCTACATAATGATGTAAGTGATTTTGTGATTTTGACTCGCCATGATGTAGGACAAGGTAAGCAGTATCGTACCGTCAACTGTTTGAGAACACCTCGGGATCCGATTGATGCTTGCCCTTTCTGTGCATCAAATATTAACTTGAAGCAGTCTTTTTATATCCATCTTCTGCAGTATAGTAAGGATGAAAATGGGAACATTGTTGTTTCTCCTAAGGTCTGGGAACGTAGCACGGCATTTGCAACAAAGCTGAAAGGTTATATTGATAACTATGGACCTTTGTCGGATATTATGTGCAAGATTGTTCGTCATGGTACCGGTTTGCAAACTGAGTATGAAATCATCCCCAATTTGAATAAGCAAATTTATAGAGATGACTTGTATCCTTTGATGCCTGAGTTGTTTGATGGCTACACGATTGTTGGTAATGCTGTTATGGATAAGTCTGCCGAAGATATGCGTGTGTTCTTGCAAACAGGTGCATTTCCTGAACTTCCTAAGCAGAATAACTCTTCACAGAATACAGTAACTGCAGATGCAAATGTCCCGTTTACATATAATGAACCTACTCCTGTGAAAGCAGTTCCTCCATATGGGAATGTTACTCCTCCGCAGTATATGCAGAATTCTGAAACTGGAATGCCTTCACATCAATACAATCCTACTTACACTGCATCAGTAACTCAAGCTGCATGGGGTAATACACCAACAACTCCAGTAGCACCTTCTGCACCGGTGGTGAATGCAGGGTATCCTATGAATGATCCTAATATGAGTGTACCACCTGTTGATAGACCAATCCGTCGTTATCAGTAACATGTTTAACCCCTCTTCTTTAGTTAAGAGGAGGGGTATTTTTGTAAGGTAGGTGATACATTGGCTGCATCATTGTGGGGTTCAGATTTTGTAATTGAACCTACTTAGAAAAAAGCATCTAAGATTTTACAAAAAGCTTCAAATCCTAAAAAGCCAATCGTTCAAACAAAGAAAATATCTAAATCAAAGAATTTGTCTGATGATGATAAATTGGCTTTAATTATACCAGAGGTATATAGAATACTTGGGTCATATAAAGATAAAACACAAGTAATAACAACAGTACAAGAATTGCATGATTATGTTGACGCTTCCATCCGTAATGGAGTCATATCAATAGATACTGAAACAAATAACAGTTTGGAACCGGTAACATGTAAACTAATGGGAGCGTGTATTTACACTCCGGGGAAATATAATGCTTATATCCCTGTAAATCATGTAGATAAACAGGGGAATAAGTTACAAGGCCAGGTAACTGAACAGGATATTAAAACAGAATTTGATCGATTGTGCAACACTAAAATAATCATGCATAATGGTAAATTCGATTACGAAGTTATTAAATGTACATGTAATTGTGAGTTGAATATTTATTGGGACACTTTAATTGCAGCTAAAGTCCTCAATGAAAATGAGCTTGCAGGTTTAAAGGAACAATACATAAGTAAAATTGATTCTACGCAAGAAAAATATGATATTGAAAACCTTTTTGAACACATTAAGTATGAAATTGTTCCTCCTGAGGTATTTGCATTGTATGCAGCTACAGACTCATACATGACATATAAACTTTATTTGTGGCAAAAGGAGCAGTTTAATAAGCCAGGTAATGAGAGACTGTATTCTTTGTTTATGAATGTTGAAATGCCTGTTGTACAAGTTGCTGCAGAAATGGAGTTAACCGGTATTGAAATTGACACAGAATATGCAAATAGATTGTCGATTAAGTACCATAAGATACTGGATGATCTGGATGTAGTTATTGCTAAAGAACTTGATAAGTATAAAGATATTATTGCAAAGTGGAGGTTAACAGATGAAGCAACATATCGACCACCTAAGAAACAAGGTGATGGATTTGCTAAATCAAAGAGCGAACAGCTTGCATCACCTCCTTAGTTAACATCACCTACACAATTAGCAATATTATTTTACGATGTGTTGAAAGTTGGGGTTATTGATAAAAAGAATCCCAGAGGAACCGGAGAAGATATTCTTGTTAAGATTCAAGACAAGTATCCTTTGTGTAAATTAATTTTAGAAAAGCGTGGACTTGAAAAGTTAATTAACACTTATATTGATAAGATACCCCAATGTGTTTGTAAAAAAGATGGAAGGTTACACGCGCATTTTAATCAATATGGTGCTGGTACAGGAAGATTCAGTAGCAGTGAGCCGAACCTTTAATATTCTAGAGGCCTTACATAGTGATATGTAAGTGAAAATCGCGTGAATTCAGGGAAAGGATACAACATACTAATTGTCCCAATCCTGAGCCAAGCATATCAGAAATTGATATGAAGGTGCAACGACTAGCAGCTGAGAGCTAATGTCAATAATGCTGCCACGAGCGCGCGATAACTTGTTAAAAAATTCCTTCGTAAAAAAGAGCTAAATTACAGTGAATTTTATTTAAGAAGGAATTTTTGTTATGGAAATTACTAAAGAACAACTTGAAAACTTAATACATACTTACCCGTTTAAATATTAGGCGGCCGATAGCTTAGGTGTATCTGTTTATTATGTCGACAAAGCCCTAAAGAAGTATGGCATGACCTATCCTAGAGCAAACAGACTTGGGGATAAGGTTTACTACTGTCATCCTGAGATAACAAAAGAGTGGATGGTCGAAAATTGGGTTAATACAGGTAAGAGCATGAGACAGTTGTCTCAAGAGACTGGAATATCTGAAGGAGTCTTTGATGCGTGTAGAGAGAAATTCAACCTCAAAAAGACTTACCGGACTCCTTTAAATGTTAAAAGGTTCTTTGATACTCAGGACCCGAATATATGGTATCTAGCTGGGCTTATTGTGACTGACGGATATGTACCAAAAGGGTTTAATGCCATCGAAATAGGGTTAGTAGGGGATTCAGAAAAGGAACTTCTAGACTCAATTTCACTGTATTACAATGCTGTGTCGAGATATGATTACGAAGGAAATTTTCATGTACTTCGTATATCTTACGAAGGAGTAGAAGATTTTTTTGAAAAAGTCTTCAACATACCAAGTGGTCCGAAAACATATACCGCAGATGTCCCTAAAAGTTTTCCTAATGAAGATTGTGCTAAAGCATATATATTAGGATGTTTTGATGGCGATGGCTATATAAGCAGAACAGAGTATGCAGGTTCATTAACTACCGCTTCTGAAAAACTGGTAAGAGGGATTTAGTCCATTATACAGGATTATTTAGGACTTGAAACCTGTGTGTATAAGGAAAAACGTGACGGCGTATATTATTATCCTACTATATGTTTTTCAGGCAATAAAGCAAAGCAAATAGAGGATTGGATGTATTCTGCGCCTGTATCTTTCAAGTTGGAACGTAAATTTCAAAAATATAAACAAGTTAATGATATAGTCTAAACTATGAGGAAAGTTGTATACTCATAGAGGTGAAGATAAAGAGCTTCACGTTAACACAAATGTAGAATATCCCGTCTCACTTAAAGTCTATACGATTAATGTTCAAAGCATCCGATGATCATGTCTTTGTTGGTAGCGACTATTCACAATAGGAACCTCGACTTCTCTCAATGTATTCACAAGACTCGGATATGATAGGTGCTTATAGAGCAGGAAAAGATTTGTATGCTACAATTGCTACTGGTGTATATAATAATTCTTATTGGGATAATATGGAGCATCATGAGGATGGTTCACCAAATCCAGAAGGAAAGAAACGCCGTAGTAATTGCAAGAGTTTATTGTTGGGTAGACGTACGTTATGCCCCTTTATACAGTAATGTATATCGAATAATTGTGTGAACAGGGATTGCAACCTGGTGTGAGCATTATGCTTGCTAACGGTGAAACCTTACCATTAAGTTGAAGGCAATACCGTGCTAAGTTTATAATTTCCAAAGGTATTCTTCTTTTAGGTATATGATTTTGTTTGGAAATTATAGGAAAGTGTAACGACTATGTCGAAAGACAGTAGCTCCGATGTTGCTACGGAGCGAAGCGCACAAACTCCTGTCTTAAAACAGGAGTAAGAGATAGTCTATGCCTGTAGAAATACAGGGGTAAAATGATAATGTATGGACGTGGTGCTGCATCAATTGCAGAACAGATTCACTGTACTCCACAAGAAGCATAGAAGATTGTAGATGATTTCTATAAAGGGTTTCCAAAAGTTAAACAGTGGGTTGATAAAACAGAATCTGATGCTCGTAAGAATGGATATGTTGAAGATCTTTGGGGTCGTAGACGTAGACTTCCAGACATTCAACTTCCTGCTTATACAATAAAGTATATTGGTGAAACATCATCTTTTAATCCTTTACTTGGATCAAAAGGTATTGTTGACAACGGAACAGCAACAGCTGTAAATAAGTACAAGAAACTTATTGGTAATGGAGTAGATTATCGTACTTATAATAAAATTAGAGATGAAGCATTAAAAGAAAACGTTCGAATTATTGATAACAGTGCTTTTATATCTCAAGCACAAAGACAATGTGTTAATGCTCGTGTTCAAGGCGGAGCAGCTTCAATGTCTAAGATTGCTATGGCAAAAGTATTTCGTTGTCAAGAATTGCGTGACTTAGGGTTTAAGATTGTTCTTCAAATACACGATGAGATTATTGGTGAATGCCCGAAAGTAAATGCAGAAAAGTGCGCTCAAATCTTATGCGATGTTATGAAAGATGCTGTTAGTGATGTTGTAACAGTTCCTTTTAAGTGCGACCCATCTATTGTTCATTGCTGGTATGAAGATGACTACAGTGATATTTTAAAGGAAGAATATCAAGAACTTTTAAAAAGTAAATCGGAGGACCAAGCATTTCATGAATTGTTAGAGAAATATTCAGAATGTTCCGAAGAACAGTTGAAAAATTTCCTAACTTTATAATATAATAAATATTGTATAAATATAGCAGAAGGTGTTAGTTCTGAATATCTAAACCTGATTGCAAAAGAATAATTTGAGGTGTACATATGGATCTTTATTTTGCTGGCGGAGGTAGCAAACCTGGACAAGAAGAAATAAAACGTTTAGAGTGTAATCAGCTTTTATCCTATGGCATAAACAAATCAGAAGCTTTGAAGTGGATTGAATATAAACGAGAAACTCATACAAAAGCAAAGTTGTTTATTGATTCCGGTGCACATTCTATTTCAACTGGTGTTATTCAAGTTGATGAAAAACCTTATATGGATGAATATATTAAGTTTATAAATGACACAGGTGATGTTTGTGACATTTATGCAGAACTTGATGTAATTCATGATAACGAGGATGGAAGTGTAGTTGAAGATTCTGCTGATAGAAGCTGGGAAAATTACCTTTATATGATTAAAGGTGTAAAACTTGAATATAGAGATAAAGTAATACCTATTTTCCACTATAATGAGGAGTTTAGTGCTCTGGACCGGATGCTTGAATATAAGCATCCGGATACCGGTAAACATATTCCTTATATTGGGTTGGCTCCTCGTTTTGGTAATTATTCTGTTAGACATGCTTGGTTAACCGAAGCATTTAAACACATTAAGCGTAGTTCTAATCCTGATGTTAAGACACATGCTTTTGGATGTACAATTCTAAGGCTGTTGGAAGAGTTTCCTGTGACTTCTGCTGATTCAGCTACGTGGGCTATTTCTGCTGCTTTTGGTAATGTTCGTATCGGTGATAAAACAGTTGTTGTAAGTGATAGGAAGATTAATCAATCAACAAATATTGTAAATAAATCTGCTGCACATCGACAGGCAGTTGAAGATCGAATTAAGGAAAATGGGCTTACACTAAAAGAACTTCAAGAAGACCCGTATTTAAGACAGGTAATGACAATTCGAGAATTAAAGCGTTGGGAAGAAAATTATAAGTGCACCTATCAAGGTGTAATAAAAAACGATTTGTGGTAAGGAGGACGATTTAATATGATTTTGAGAATTGAAGATATTAAATCTTGTTGTAATGATATTTTGGCAGCAGTTGATAGTAATGAACTTTCTGCAGTAACAGAAACTCTTGAGTTGAAAACAAATGATAAATACCTCTATATGAGTGTAACTAATCGAGAGTACTATGCTCAAGTTCGTATGAATATTGGTGAATACGAACCATTTCATGCAACTGTTAATGCAACACAATTTTTGAAGTTGATTGCATTAATGACAACTGATACTGTACAGTTTGAAGTTAATGAAACTTCATTGACAATTAAAGGTAATGGTACTTATAAACTTCCTCTTATTTTTGATGATGATAAGTTGTTGGAACTTCCTATTATTAACATTGATAATGTAACATCAAGTTTTGATGTTAGAAGTGAAGTTCTGAATAGTATTCTCCAATATAATAGTAAACAGTTGTCTGTTGGAGCTATTTCAAAGCCCGTACAACGTATGTACTATGTTGATAATGAGGGTGCTATTACATTTACAAGTGGTGCTTGTGTTAACAACTTTACATTGGGAGCAGATGTTAAGCTGTTATTGAATGCTAGATTGGTGAAGTTGTTTAAGTTGTTTAAAGGTAAAATTGTTCATGTGAATGTTGGGCATGATGAAATTGCATCTGGCATCATTCAAACTAAGGCAAGTTTTTCCTCTGATGACATAACAATTGTTGCAATTCTTTCCGCAGATGATTCTATGGTTTCTTCTGTTCCTGTATCAGCAATCAGAGGAAGAGCAAAGAAAGACTATCCCTATAATGTAAATATTAATACTGCAGCAATGCTGGAAACAATTAAGAGACTGTTGCTGTTTTCTGACGGAAGTTCAACAAGTTCTTATAGCTCGTTTGAATTCGGTCCGGAATCTGTTATTGTTTATGATAATAAGCAGGACAACAAAGAAAGTATCTATTATAGTAATGATACAACTAATATTCAAGATACTTATTCTTTGATGCTTGATTTGAACGATTTGAAAGGTGTTCTTGAAAATTGTTCTGAACAGTATGTAACAATTAAATTTGGTGATGGGCAGGCTTTGCTTGTTTGTCGTCAGAACATTGTTAATGTTATCCCAGAAGTAAGTGAAGTATAATGGCTGTTAATAGAGGAAAACAGTTTGAGGATGTATTTAGGAAAGACTGGAAACAGTCTTTCCCTAATACATTTCTGTTACGATTGCCTGACCAAACATCTGGATTCTATGGTTCTCGTAACTTATGTGATTTTATTGCTTACTTTGATGGGATTTTATTTTTAATTGAATGTAAAAGTCATTCAGGAGCTTCAATACCATTCTCTGATATATCGCAATATAAAATACTTTCTTCATATGTTGGATTTAAAGGAATTAGGGTTGGTGTTGTAGTGTGGTTATATGATAAAGATGTGGTATTATATGTTCCTGTTTAGACTATTGTATAGATGGTAAAAGACGGTAAGAAATCTGTAGGTATTAAATCTTTGTAGGAAGGATATAATATTAAGATTGTACCGTCAACAAAGATGAAAGTTTTTATGAAAAGCGATTATAGATTTATTCGTGATTTATAGGAAGGTGAATAAATGAGTTTTAAAGAAGGAATTGAACCTGCAAAGATTAAAAACTTAGTTGATGAAACAGAGCAGAATGTAAGAAACTTTGAAGATGTTACTTCAAAAGTTGTTGAAGAATACACTTCGGAGTTGGATTCAATTTTAAATGCTATTAAAATAAATATTGTTTCTGTGGAAGATCCTGCTACAGAAACGTTAGAAAAGTATCTCCTTGAATTGACTAATGCTGCATATTTTGTTGGAGCAAAAGTTGATACATTATCAATGTATGCCGCTATGAGTAAGGCTGCATATAAAGAAGCATATAATGATGCTTATCTTGGAAATCAAGTTAAGGATGCTGAAAAGAAAAATAAAACAACTGTAGCTGAAAACCAAGCTGTAGCTGAAAAAGCTACCATTTATGAAAGTGCAATTACAGATGTTTATTCAACAGCATATTCAATTGTTAAGAATAAGTTAACTTACGCACAATTAATGATTTCTGCTATTAGTAAGTCTATTAGTAGAAGAATGTCAGAAATGCAGCTGTCAGGTGTATATACATCCGGAAGAAAAATATTGAATGAAAGTTGGCAGGATCAAGGTTATTAAGAGGTGTTTAAATGGCTGAAACAAAGTCTCTAGCAGAAGTAATGAAATCCATTTCAAAGAAGTATGGAGAAAATATTGTTCGTCAAGGAGCAGAAGCTCTTGAGTGTGATGGTATTTTGTCATTAGGTTCTCCTACTGTTGATTTCTGTTTGTATGGAGGAATCCCAGAGGGTCGTATTATTGAATTTAGTGGAGCTGAAGGCGGTGGTAAAACCACTACAGCATTCTTAGTGGCTGCTTCCTATCAGAAGGAGGAGTTGAAACGTAATCCTGAAAATCCAAGAAAGATTGTATTCTTAGATAATGAAGGTACATTAGATCCAACATGGGCATCTGTTTTTAATTATGATTTGAGTGAAGATGCTGTAGTACCTACGATTGTACTTCGACCCGAGGGGCAGAGTGCTGAAGTGATTTTTGATATGGCTCTTGATATGCTTAGAACAGGGGAAGTTGGACTGCTTATTTTTGACAGTATTGCAACACTTGTTCCAGCACAAATTTCTGATGCTTCAATGGAACAGTACCAAATGGGAGGTATTGCTAAATCATTGACTCGTTTTGCTAATACTGCATTAGGGTTACTCAGGAAATATAAAGCGACATTGATTGCAATTAACCAGGTAAGAGAAAATATGTCTATGTATGGAAATCCTCTTACTACTCCTGGGGGTAGAGCATGGAAACACGCATGTTCCTCACGTCTTATGTTTAAGCGTGGAGACTTTTTTGATGAAGATGGTAATAAACTAAGCACGAGTGCTGAATCTCCTGCTGGGCATATTGTTAATGTTGCTGTTTTAAAGACAAAAACAAGTAAGTGGGATAGAAAAGTTGGATCTTATAGATTAAACTATACCAAAGGTGTTGATGTGTTATCCGACACACTTGAAGTAGCATTGCATTTTGGGTTCATTGATAATAGTACTCAAGGAACATTTAAACTGGTTGATCCTGATACTGGTGAGCTTCTTCATGATGAAGATGGAAATGAAATTAAAATAAGAGGTAAAGCAAATTTAACTAAATATTTTAATGAACATCTTGATGAATGGCGTAAACTTTATGATAGGATTTATGAAAAGATTCGTCAGAAAGAATGTCCCTATGTTAAGAGCTTTGAAGAGATGCTTGGGTTGAGCTTGGAAGAAGATTTTGGTCTAGATGGTGTAAATATGGACCAGTTAGGAGACCTCTAATGAAAAATATCTATTTATTAGTAGGTCCTTCTGGTTCTGGAAAGAGTTCAATAGCTGAAAAACTTCAGGAGGAATACGGGTATAAGCAAGTGTATTCTTATACGGAAAGACCTCCGAGAAGTTCTACGGAAAAGGGACATGTATTTGTAACGTCAGAAGAATTTGATGGACTTGGAACATTGTGTGCGTATACTATATATAATGGATATAGATACGGAGTTACTCCTTCTTTGATTGATAAGTGTGATGTCTATGTAATTGATCCCCCTGGTGTTGAGTATATGAAAAAGCATTATGTAGGGTGCAAAGGAATTTATGTTATTGGTATTGATTGCCCTGAAACAGAATGCAGAAAACGAATGATACTTCGAGGAGACTCAATTGATAAAGTTGAAAAAAGGCTCGAATTAGACAAAGAAGTGTTTAAAGAACTTTATAATATAGCAGATTGTGTAGTTATGAACACTACTAATATTTTAGATAGTGTTCATACCATACATGCAATAATTGAAACAGAAGAACAGAGAGGATAATTTTTATGTTTAAAAGAAGTTGTGAAGATCCGACAATAGTATATGTTTGTGTATTTGGGAAAAGATTTATTTTCAGAGAACATCAGTATATTGGGTGGTATCGGCCATGAAAGCACTAATTTTCTGCAGTATTACCTAAAATAAACCATAACGGACCTTAACAGGAGGATTGAAAATGGTTAATAAAGATTATAAGGATACTATTGAATATAAGCGTGGTTATAGCGATGCATTAGCAGACGCAGATGTATTTTTTGTTCCTGATGGTAAAAATGTTCATAGAGCAAGAGTATATGGCCTTAGAGAAAGTATTAGAGGAGCTAAGTTCCCAAAAGCCGTGAATATTTCAACGTTAAACTTTGAACTTACTCCTGGTATTGAAGCTTTAGCTTTATCTCGTAGAGGTGAGGGCCACGACCAGTGGCTTACAGGATGTATTGTTCAATTTGATTTGACATTGAGCAATAAAGCATGGGCAGAAGCTGAACGCTATCATTTCTTTGATTTTGTAAGTTCTCAGAGTACAATGCACAAGATTACAAAGTTCGATTTTGACGAAGTTTACGATAGTCATGTGGATAGCAGGATTGTTCATGTGGTAAAAGAAAAGGTCGATGCATACAATCGAATGCTTAAGTTAACAGAGCATGAAGATTTTAAGAAGCTACCTGAAAATGAACAGAAGGAAGCACTTGCAGATCTTGCTGATATGTACATTGATATTCTTATGAATAACCCTGCTGGATGTAGGCTAACAGCCAGAATGACAACCAACTATAGGCAGCTGAAAACTATCTATAATCAGCGTAAAAATCATAGGCTTCCTGAATGGAGAGAGTTCTGTGAGTGGATGAGATCAAATCTTCCACATTCTGAATTTATTACAGGTGTTAAGGACGAGAAAGAAGAATGAAGAACCAAGACGCAACTAGGACTTACAGCGATGCCCATGAAAAGAGTATATGTAAGGCACTTGGGGGGTATCAGAACTCTAATAGCGGTGCAGGCCATTTTGCTAAGGGAGATGTTGTTATAAAGCCTGCGAGTTTACTCATAGAAGCAAAGTGTTGTATGACTGAGAAGAAGTCTGTTTCAATTAAAAAGGAATGGATAGATAAAAACAAAGATGAAGGGTTTGCTACAGGCTATTATAATCAAGCAGTTTGTGTCAATTTTGGTCCTGGTACAGAAAATTATTATGTTATAAATGAACGTCTTATGAAGTTTTTAGTGGAAAAACTTAGAGAGGAAAACGGATGATTATTAAAGGACGGCGGGTTAATGCTCACCGTCCTTTTAAGTTATAAGCAGTTGTTTTTTCAATCATTTACCTATATAATAAATATAATAACAAAGAACAGGGGGTTATTTAACATGCCTACTCTTTCTACCACTGCTTTTGAAAGCCTTTGCAGAATTATTCGTAACTATCGAGCTGCTGGTAAGTATCTAATGGCGGTGAAGGTTTATGAGGATTATGCCTGTTACATGACTCAGGAACAGCTCCGTGAAGCTCACAGAACACTTTGGAATTATTAAGGAGAAGAATACATGTTTATACACATGCCAGAAATGGATGATTTTCTTGAGGTAATATTGAATATATACGTAGGTAATTAGCTTGTGTAGTCGTAGAGGTTAAGTGCCCCGGATTAGATTATTGCAATACAGTTTTTAAAATTGTGTCAGCAAACAGCGTAGCAAAAAGACCCATACAAGGTGGAAATGATACGGTATGAGCCTATGTATGATCAGTTCGAAGGTAAAATTATAAAAAAAGAATATAAGATGACATATTGGAATAAACAAGAAACATGGTAAATGAGGTGAATACATGATTATTAATGATAAAAGAGCATTAGCATATATTGCAGTAATTGAAGAAATTAAAGAAATTCCAGGGTATGATAGAGTGGAACATGCACGTATTGGTGCAGGGTGGTGGGTTATTGTTTCTAAAAATGATAACTTCAATGTTGGTGATAAGTGTGTGTACTTTGAAGTAGATTCAAAAGTACCTTCTTCCGACTCTCGTTTTGCATTTCTGGAAAATCGTAACTATAAAATTAAGACTTTGAAAATGTGCAAAGTATATTCTCAAGGTTTAATTATGCCGTTGAGTGCCTTCCCTGAATTTGAAGGTTTGGATGTACACACAGATGTTACTGATAAGTTAAAGGTTACTTATGCAGTTGAGGAAGACAATGCACGGAAGAATTTTGACCCTGACGCCAAATATAAATCTATGACTGCTCGTCATAAGAATATTTTTAAGAAGCCATGGGCTCGCTGGATGATGCGTAGAAGCTGGGGTCGTAAAGTTATGTTTGTCTTTTTTGGTAAAAAGAAAGATAAGCCATTAGCTTTCCCCACAAAGTTTCCTTTTATCCATAAAACAGATGAAGAAAGATGCGAAAATATGCCTTGGGTGTTAGGATATGAACGCCCGTTGGTTGTAACAGAAAAACTTGATGGAACAAGTTCAACCTATATCTTGGAAAAGTCAGGCAGAAAATATGAATTCTATGTTTTGTCAAGAAACGTTCGTTAGAAAGACGAAAAACAAGACTGTTATCATGACCACAATATTTATTGGGATATGGCATTTAAGTATGATATTGAAAAACATTTGAAAGATTATTTGGATGAAAACCATTTGGATTATGTTTGTATTCAAGGTGAGTCAGTTGGTAGTGTACAAGGTAACCCGTTAAAGTTAAAAGAAGATGATTTGTATGTATTCAACTTCATTAGATCTGATAAAGGACGTATTCCATCCGTAGACGGAAGGAGTATTGTTGAAAGCTGGGGTATGAAATGGGTACCTATTTTGGACGAAAATTATCATGTTCCTTCTGACATGGAAGAATTTAAATTGTATGCTGAAGCTAAATCAGTTGTTAATCCGAATGTTGATCGTGAAGGTGTAGTATTAAGAGATCCTACAAATGATTTTAGTTTCAAGAATGTTAGTAGAAAATATTTGTTGAAGCATAACGGGTGAGGTGGTAATAGAATGTGTCCTTTGTTTATTATGCTAGTAGGGCTTCCTGGTAGCGGTAAGTCCACTTATGCAAACACATTTCGTTCTTAGCTTCTTTCTGAAATAAATGATGAAAGAGTAGTAATCATTTCATCTGATGCTATCCGTAAAGAGCTTTATGGAGATGAGAGTATTTAGACTGATCCTGCAAGAGTGTTTTCTTTAATGGAAGAAAGAACTCTTGATGAATTGGATAAAGGCTCAGTTGTACTTTATGATGCTACAAATATAAATAGAAAAAATAGAAGTAATATCTTATCAAAGATTCCTCCTTATGCATCTAAGTGGTGTATTATTACATGGGCTCCTGTAGAGGAATGCATTAGAAGAGACAGTCTTCGTTCTAGATCCGTAGGCAAATTCGTTATTGATAAGATGGTTCGACAATTTGAAGCTCCGTATTATGATGAAGGATTTGAAGTTATCAATGTAATGTATCCTGAAGGATTTGATTCAAATTCTTTCTTTGAAACGGTTATAGAGAATACAAAGGTAGAACATGATAATCCACATCATAGTTTAAATATCTATGAACATATGGAAGCTTCTGAAAAGAATATGCGTATGATTTCATCAAAAGAAGAACTTTGTTTAGCAGCAAGATATCATGATATTGGTAAACCATATGTTAAATCATTTAAGAATAAAAAAGAGGAAGAAACTGCTACAGCACATTATTATAATCATGAAAATGTAGGTGCTTACTTGTCTTATGGATTGTTGTTAAACTTTTATATTGAGAATGATTCTGATAAAAATCGTACGCTGTATATTCCTTGGTTGATTGGTTCACACATGGGTCTTTTTTCAAATAATAAATATTATAAAAACTTGCCAACATATCTAAAGAATGATATAGATATGTTGTATAGAGCTGATTTGGAAGCGCATTGAGGTGAACTATGAAAGACGCTGTTTTATGTCCATATTGTAAAAAATCGAAAGTAACCTTTGAACATACTTTGATTAATATTGATTCTTCAGATAAATATTTTTATGCATTCTGCCCTCATTGTAAAACAAGAACAGCCGATTATGAAGATCCTATGTTAGCTCTTGCTGCATGGGTTAGAAAAGACGTTGTCTAAAACAGTTGTTATCTCTTAAGTTATATATTATAATATACACATAAAAGGAGGTAACAGTATGCAAATTCTTGAAAAGGTATTGTTTTTAGCTATTGCAGTCATTTCTGGATTTCAAATATTTTTAGGGATTGAATCATATAAAAGTTCAAAAAATTCAACATTTGTTGTTGGATGTTTTGCATATGATATAGCATTTTTATTCTGTATGTACATGATTTTTATTTTTTAAATAGGAGAGTGGATATGCAAGTTTTGTTTAACGTTGGAGATCGTGTTGATGTTAGATTCAAGGATTTAACAGGTGAAATTACTTGGATTCCTGGAACGGTTGTTGGTTTTACTAACGATTATGAAGTTAACCTTGATGACAATCCTTTCAGGTTCAGTAAAGTATATGTGGTAGAAAAACGTCTACGTAAACATGAGGAGGAAACAAAATGAGTACTTACATCACTGATGAACAGAGAGAATTGAATAAGGATAGATTCCTCGATGAACTTGATATGATTTCAAGGGAAGGGTTTCGTAAGTATGAATTGATTGAGTACCTATCTGCTAAATCTGATTTCTTTACAGCTCCTGCATCTACTAGATTTCACAATTCTTTTGCAGGAGGACTTTGCGACCATTCTCTTCATGTATATGATAACATGAGGAAACTTCAGAGTGTTTATCCTCAGTTTTCGGGTCTTATGGATGATAGTATTCGTATTGTTGCATTGCTACATGATATTGCAAAAACGAATTACTACATTGCAGCAGCAAAAAATGTTAAGGTATATTCTCCTACTGGGAGTAAATATGATTCTTGTGGTAGATATGACTGGGAATCGGTAATGGGATATACTGTAGACGATAGTAAACGTTTCCTGTATGGAAATCATGAGATGACTTCTGAGTTTCTTGTAAGACAGTTTGTTCCTCTTTCTGTTGATGAATCTATTGCTATTTTGCATCATCATGGCGGGATGAGTACTGATTGTGCTAAAGATAACATTACGGAAATCTACAATCGTAACCCTCTTGCTACTATGCTTCATCTTGCCGATATGATGGCAACTTATCTTGACGAACAAACATTCAAGGATATGAATAATGAACAAACGAGTATTTGATGAATTAAGTAAATGCAAAGTATGCAATCTACCTTATTATGATGAAAATACAACATCAATGATTATACCACTTTATAATAATGATTGTGTATCAGTTGAATTGGTACGCAATCATTATTATATTATAAAAGTATCTGACATGGTACTCAACCCTCCTGAAAATGATACAATTAGAACAAACTGGAATAAAGGTAGAATGATACATTCAAAATATCTTTTAGTTACACCTACAAAAGTTGTAGGTAAGATGATCCAATTTGATGGGTGTGGATGGGATATGTCAAAAAATATAGCGTTAGATGATTGTTATAGCGATATGTGGGTATCTAAAGAAGGAATCTCAGTTGTAAGAGAGCATGTTTGTTGAGGAGGAATTATGGCAGAGTCATTAGCTACAAAATATAGACCAAAGACATTAGAAGATGTTGTATCTCAATCAAGTATTGTAAAGATTCTCACAAGACAGGTACAAACAGGTGATGTCCATAATACATACCTATTTTGTGGTGCCAGTGGATGTGGTAAAACTACGATTGGTCGTATTTTTGCTTCTATGGTTAACAATGTTCCTTGCTCAAAAAACATGGCAGGTGTTATTGAACTTGATGCAGCATCTAATAATGGTGTTGACAATGTTAGAGAAATTGTTAAAGGAGCAACTGAACGTTCAATCCAAAGCAAGTATAAAGTATATATTGTTGATGAATGTCATGCTTTGACAAACCAAAGTTGGCAAGCATTTTTGAAGTGTATTGAAGAACCTCCAACATATACAATTTTTATTTTCTGCACAACAGACCCACAGAAGATTCCTGCTACCATCTTAAACCGTTGTATGCGTTTCAACTTCACTCGTATACCAGCTAACAAGATTAAGGAACGCTTGATGTACATTTGTGAGCAAGAAGGATTTACAAATTACGTAGACACTTGTGACTATATTAGTCGTATTTGTGGTGGTGGAATGCGTGATGGAATTAGTTTGCTTGAAAAATGCGCATCGTATAGTACTGACGTTAATCTTGAAAATTGTTTGAATGCTCTTGGAAATTTTTCATATACAACATTTTTTAAATTGATAAATGCTTTGATTGATAGCGATGAACAAGCTGTAATTACTACTATGCAAGATGTGTACAATGATGGTAGTGACGTTAAGTTGTTTATTCAACAATTTTTGGATTTCTGTTTAGATATTAGTAAGTATTTAATTTGTGGAACATATCAAGTTACAAAGTTGCCTTCAAGTATGGAGAAAGATATTAAACATGCTACAGCTTTTGATAACGCAATCAAATACTATGATTATGTAACAACAAGTGTTTTGAATTTGTTTAACATGTTGAAGGACAGTGTTTCTCCTTTAAACACAAGTATTATTATGTTATTGAGGATTGCAAGATGCCAGTAAATATTATCGGACAGGATAAGTTAAAATCTTACATCAATAATACATCTATTGATGTATTTCCTCATGCAATTTTATTGTGTGGGCAACAAGGGTCTGGTCGTCACCTTATGTGTCAATATATTGCTGAAACAAAAGGTATGATATATTGTGATGTTGCATCAATCATTGGTGATAATAGGTTGGTAACTAAATCATATACAGTTGATGATTTGAGAAAATTCATTGATAGTTGCTATACAACAATTGATATTCGTTTACTTGTAATCGACTCAAATGATATTAACAATCGAGAATATCCGGTTCTGTTGAAATTTTTAGAGGAGCCCCCATCCAATATTTTTGTTGTTATTATTGGGGAAAATACAGAATGTGTTATTGAAACTATCCGTAATAGAACTCGTGTTTTATATATGAATGAGTATACAGATCAACAACTAAGTTTGTTTGTTACTGATAAAGATGTATATTCTGAATTATTTCCTGATGGTATTACATGTAAATTTGCATCTACACCAGGTCAGGTGCAACGTTTATGCAGTTTAGGAGCAAATTCAATTCAAGAAAATAGAAAACTGTGTACAACGATATTTACACAGATACAAAATGCAAATTATTCAAATATCTTAACAATTTCTGAAAGGTTTTTTCCACAGACTTTGGATAAATTTCCTTTTGATGTTTTCTTGTCGTTATTGATTGATGAATTATTCAATGCGATGGTAGGAAAGTTAACAAATCCTATATATTTTAATGCTTGGATGTTAACGAATCATTTCCTTATTTCTATAGCTTCAAATAATAATGTGAATAAAAAGTTGAAATTTGAAAATTATCTGTTTAAGCTAAAAGGTATTTTACAAGGAGCTTAGGTATGACACTAGAAGATTTGAAAACTTCAATTGAAAACGGAGTATTAGATTATCCACTTATTATTTTTCAGTGTGATGATTCCGCCTTTATACCACACCAATATCTCAGGCGCATCGCTATGGAGAGCGGGAAGGAACTTATTCCAATATCTTCTATTGATGAAATTTTCAATGTTCAACCTTCCCTATTTTTTAGGGAGGTTGATGACAAGCTCTACCGATTTTTTGACTGTGATACACTTGAATGTTTTTCCTCAAAAGCTAATGAATTGGAAAATACATTTATCATATGTAAGAAGGTAAAAGATTCGATTTCAACTGAGTGTTCTTCATATATTGTTAAAGTTCCTAAGTTAGAAAGTTGGCAAATACAAGATTATGTATATTCTATCGCAACCGGTGTTGATACGTAGAAGTTAGATAGATTAATCAAAGTTTGTAACGGTGACATATATCGTTTGGACCAAGAGTTGAAAAAACTAGTTATTTTTTCCGATATTGAAAAGCCTCATGTATTTGATGAATTCATTTCAGATGGTATCTTTTCTGACTTGAGTGAATTTACTATTTTTGATCTATCAACAGCAATACTTAAGAAAGACTTTAATACAATAAAGTCAGTTTTAACAGATCTTGATAATATTGATATTGAACCTATTGGATTACAAAAAGTGTTAACTGATAATTTCAGAGACATTATTGCTGTTCAGTTAGCAAAGGATCCACAACCTGAATATTTTGAAAAAGTATTTGGTTGGAAGAAAAGTAAATTTTGGGCGATTAAGTATTCTTGTGGAGTATATACAAAATCTCAACTAATCAAGATATATGAATTTTTGACATCAATTAACTTTGGTGATATACCAGAAGGACAGTTGATTTCTTACTTGATAACACATATAATAAGTATGTAAATACTATTTGGTGGTGAAGTTTATGCCGAGAGGGAGACCTCCAGGGTCAAAGAACAAGAAAATTTTAGGAAAAGAACCTTTGTTTACTAATCCTGTAGTAGAAGAAAATATTGAATCTACTACAGTTGAAATACAAGAAAAACCTGAAGCAGAAAATAAGCCTACAAAACAAGTAAGTTATGATAAATATCCTAAATGCATGTTGTGTAAACAGCCAATCATAGCTAATGGTTGTACAGCTCAGTTAACAGCATTTACTGGCCGTGCTTATTGGTGGAGAAGCATACCAGATACTATCCGTATGTGTAGCGATTGTAGCAAGGAATTTAGTGAAAGTGTTGAAAAATGGCTTGTAAAGAAAGGCGTGCCGCAACGTTTAGGATTTAATGAAGAGGAATATTTATAATGAATAATGATATCAAGTCTCCTTTAGAGGCAATTAAAGCTAAATGTTTGGATTGTGTTTGTGGATAGCAATCCGAAGTAGAATTGTGCACTATTACGGAGTGCGCACTTCATCCATTTCGTTTTGGGAAGAACCCATATCGGAAGAAAAATACATTGACTCAAGAGCAGAGAGAAGCTGCAACAAAACGTTTACTCAGTAACAAGGAGTGTTGAAGATGTCAAAAATATGTATATGGGGAGATAACCATTGGTCACAATATTCTTCTATACTTCGTAAACGAGGGGATAAATATTCCGTTAGACTTGAAAATAGTATAGCATCCTTGAATTGGGTAGAAAATCTTGCAACGTCTCAAGGATGCTCTTTTGTTGTATGCACCGGTGATTTCTTTGATGCAGCTGTTTTAAAAGCAGAAGAATTGACTGCATTAGAAGATATTAAGTGGAATAACCTTCCTCATATGTTTCTTGTTGGAAATCATGAAATGGGGAGGAGTGATCTACGATATAGTTCTGCACATGTGTTTGGAAATATTCAGAATGCATCAGTTATTGATAAATCTTGTCTTATTCAATTACCTGAACTTGATATTGTTTTACTCCCTTATATTTTGGAAAGTGATCGTAAACCGTTACAAGAATATATCAAGCCCTTGAATTGCCTTAATAATAAGAGAATCATCATCAGTCATAATGATATAAAAGGAATTCAAATGGGAAAATTTGAATCTGTTGAAGGATTCAAAATTGATGAAATAGAAGGAAATTGTGATTTTTTCTTTAATGGTCATTTACATAATGGATCTCAAGTTACAAGTAAAATTATAAATGTAGGCAATCTAACAGGACAAAATTTTAGCGAAGATGCATTTAAATATGACCATGTTGCCATCATTTTTGATACACTTACAATGCAATGTGATGTTTATGAAAATCCTTATGCATTTAATTTTTACAAAATTTCGTATCCTTTTGACTTTAATACATTAAAGTATAATTCTGTTGTAACAATTCAAGTTAATGAGGACACTGTTGATGCTTGTAAATCTGCGTTAGAAAAATCCGATAAAGTTGTTGAATACAGATTAGTTATTGGAAATTCTCCATCACATGTAAAAGTTGAAGATACTTCATCATTATCTTTAGATCATATATCAGAGTTTAAAACATATGTTTTGAATAATATTGGCGATGATGATATTGTTAAGTCAGAATTGTCAGCTTTATTTTCAAGAGGGTAAAATATGATACTTACATTTAAGAATATACATATTGAAAATTTCCTCAGTTTTGGTACTGCTGATTTGTTACTAGATCGTGGAAATTATGTTTTAGTTAAAGGTGAAAATGAAAATCCAGTAGATAATGCTGAAAGTAACGGTAGTGGTAAATCTGCAATCTTTGATGCTATCGTCTGGGCATTGACAGGGACAACAACAAGAGAGTGTAAGAATGTAAGCAACATTAATTCTGATAATGGAGCCAAAGTTACTTTATATTTCAATGTAGATGATTGTGAATATGAAGTAACAAGGACTAAAGATTATAAACCATTAGGAAGTACGTTGAAGATCATTCGTAATGGAGAAGATGTTTCTGGTAAAGGAATTCGAGATAGCGAAAAGTTATTAAGTGAATATCTACCCGATTTAACATCATCATTTTTAGGTTCTGTAATTATTCTGGGACAAGGATTGCCACAACGATTTAGTAATAATACACCCTCAGGTCGTAAAGATGTTCTGGAAAAGCTATCAAAATCTGATTTTATGATTGACGATTTGAAGCAGAAAGTTTCAGACAGAAAAACACAGATTTAGAAACTTATACGAGAAAACGAAGACAAGTTACTTGCAGCTACGACTTCAAAGTCTAGAATGTTGAAACAAAAAGAAAGTATAGATCGTTATCTGCAGGAATTACCAGATAAACATGAGTTGCAAGAGAAGATTGATACATACAATCGTAAAGTTGAAGAACTGGTTGAAGAAGTTGAAGGTAAGAAACAAAGGTTAGAATCTGAAAGTATTACAGAATTATCAAAAGAAAAAGAATGTAAGTTACTCCAACTATCTTCTTTAAATTCTAGTATGTATTCTGAATTAGAATAGAAGAAATCAGAATACAGTGACTAGATAAATGAACTTTCTGAAAGAAAACAGTCTCTTAGATCATATATTAGAACAAATGAAAATATAAGAGATGTATGTCCTACATGTGGTCAGAAATTAATTGGTGTTGAAAAACCTAATGTTGATAAAGAACGTCAAGAATTAGGTGAAGTTGAAACTTCTTTGTTTGACATCTCAGCTAAACGAGACGCTGAGTTGAATGTTATAAAAGATTCTTATATGAAAAAATCAAAGGAGTTAGATAATGAAATACAGCAACTTGGAAATCAGATTTTAGAAAAGTCAAAGGCTCAATCAGAATTAAAACGTTCGATTGAAGAGTTACAAAAATCAATTGAACAATGCAAATATAGAGTTGCGTCTTTAGTAGGATAGATGGATGCATTAGAAGAAAATGCAGTCAGATATAATCAAGAATTAACATCTATATGTGATCAATTAAATGAAATTGAAAAAGAAATATTGTATTATACAAATGAACAAGGTCCTTTGAACAGACGTTCAGAAATCATTTCAAAGATGAATACGATTTTGTCTAGAGATTTTCGAGGGTATCTTTTAACTAATGTTATTAATTATATTTCAGATAGAGCAAAGTTTTATTCAATACAAGTATTTGGTAATGATAACATTGGTTTTCAGTTGGCTGGTAATGCAATTGAAATTTCATTTGATAATAAAGAATATTCAAATCTTAGTGGCGGAGAAAAACAGCGTGTTGATTTGATTATTCAATTATCTATACGTGATATGCTGTGTAAATTTATGGGATTTTCAAGTAATATTATCGTATTAGATGAGTTTATTGATGGACTTGACGCAAAAGGTTGTGAACAAATTTTAGGTTTGATTGCAAATAATTTGACAGATGTAGGAACAGTGTATATTATTACACATCATTCAAGTGTTGCCATACCAACTGATGACGAAATAATTGTAGTAAAGGATTCGAATAAAATCAGTAGAATACGGTAACCATCATGATATATGAAATGCCTGATATGCGGTATGTCGATATGTGTATCTATATTGACAATACCGCATATAAAGAAAATTTAACAGAAGAAGAATAGAATACTATCTTTTAGTATTTGTATTTTGTTTCATATATGTTAGCATCAAAAGCCAAATTTTTTGCAAAAGCAGAATACTATGATGATTTTGCTATCTATTGTGCTACTAATGTTTTTCTTCGTCTAAGAAATCCAAAATAGTTTGAATATGACGAAGAAGGAAACCCAAAATTAAAACGTGTTAAGAGTGTTCTAAATTATATAAAGAAGACCATTGATCCTCGTAGGGTAGATTTTCAATAGCAATTTTATACACAAATATATTCAAACACTTCATATGAAGATGTTGTATATGATTGTGAATATTCGTTTTCTGATATGCTTTCTGATTCAATTGATGAATTAAGCATGGTAGAATTTAATTTATGTTTAGGTGACATAATAAAAACAGCAAGAGCATTTCTTAGCACTATACCTTACCACACAGACAAAGCTATGTGGAATAATATTTATACAAGTGTTATGTTGACATTTTTGAATCATGTAACTCTTAGTAATAAAGATATTACAAGAATTAAAAATCTTAAATTTGGGTTAGACAATAGGGAGCATTATCTAGATAATCTATATGATTAGCAAACTAGAGACGGAACAATTCTCTATCATTTAGATGAAAACATGAAAGACTACATAACAGTTTTAACTAAAGAATTAAAACATGTTATAGCTAAGGATTTATCATTATCTTTCTCTCAATACATACCAGGTAATTCAGGTATGAGAATGTTGATAGATTCCGAATTAACAGGAGGAAGGGGTGTAGAAGATAATTAATTATGTCAAGACCAAAAACTGAATTAGATAATCTAAGAACAAAAGATATTTATTCACTTATTTTGTTTGCTTTGTTTAAATTGAAAGATTTACCCGAGTATTCAGCTTTAAGTGAACTAGCGTATATTTTGGACAAAGAAAATTTGTTAAAATTATGTGAATTTTTTGGCGGGATGACTATCACTATTCCTACCATGCAAGAATTAGAATCAATTGTATATTCCCTTGTTCTATATCAATATGTTAACATTGATGGTATGGAGTACAATGATGCTGTATAGCTTTTAGGGAAGAAATCTTGTGATTTAAGAACAGTAAAGTCTGCATATGTTAAGTTAGTATCTATTCTTGATAAATATGATTTTAACAAGAGGTGTGAAAATGCTTAAAGACACTCTTGCAGAAATATTAACTGATATTTAGAATCATAAACGAAATAAAGATGAATTACGGATAATGTATACGCAAGAGAGACTCCAAAAATCTTTATCATCTTACTATGATAAACTGCAGAAGAGCAGTCATTATCTTGCTTATAATTCATATCAGGATAGACGAAGAACATTAAATAGGTTAAATGAGGTTGATTCATGATTGATATAATTAATGATACAGCTACATTAACTACTATCCCTGTAAATGTGTTAAGAAGATTGTCTAAAAAGTTTGAAGATGCAATTTTATATGCGGTTAAAGAGTCTCTATTATCAGGAGAAACCATTACTGAATTAGATGTCGGTATAGGAACACTCTTGATAAAAGTTGAATCTGACACCATTGCATACAAGTTCCTTCCTTCTGCAACGTTTGAAAAACAACTTGTTAATACTATAGAAGGTAAATATTTACCGATACAAACAGAAGTAGAAAATGGGCTAAAGAATAAAGTTATGAATGTTTATAAGGAGCTGTATTGATGGAAGATAGGAAGGATGAATTATCTCTAACTACATCTTTATCAGACCTTGAACAAAAACTTATTGCTGAACAAGACACACAGGAATTACAATAGATTGTAGATTTATTTAACTTAAATATACGCAAGAAGGATATATTGCGGGCGCGTAAATTAAGTAATCTACAAGATAAAATTTCAGATTAGATGCAAGCTCGTGTAGAAGAGCATGCTGATGAATTTAGTAACAAAGATTTACTTGATTATTTTAAAACTATTCAAGATACACTCAGTAAATCTGACACTTTAATTACACCTGAAAATATGCCTGCGATTCAGATTAACCAATAGAATTTAAATATTACTGTTGGTGAAACATCGCTTAATAAAGAATCTAAAGATAAGGTTATGGATAAAGTAAAAGAATTGTTAGCAAAGTATTCATAGCCATCTCAAGACATCATTGAAAGTACCTGTGTTGTCCAAGATTCATAGGAGGATACAAGAAATAGTGAGTCAGGATAGAGATAATTTATTAAGAAAAACTGATTTTGAAACTATAAATCAGTATGTTCGACGAATATGTTTAAATAAAGATGACTTTTCTTTAACTTGGAACGATGTTGCTGAGATTGTGTATGAGGAAACTGGTTTATTACACTCCGCCTCCTACTACCGAAAGCGTACTAGAGACCAAAAGTTTAACTTTATAGATGAACCTACATACTCTTCAGGTAATATAAGTATAACTGTTGAGGAAGGTTCTAACACGTATGACAATGCTGAGCAGTTGACTTTATTTGAAAACAGTAATTCAGTTGATAATAAATATAACCAGCTTGTTAAAGAAAGGATGAAGATAAGCGACGAAAGAGTACAGAATAATGCTTTGTTACGTCGTATAGCAAGAGAAGAAACTTTAAAAGAAATTGCAGCTGATTATGCTAGTACTATGCAAAACTTTATTCCATTAAAGTTTTAGCCAGTATGTCGTGTTTTAAATGAAGATAAAGAAGCTATTCTTCAATTGTCAGATTGGCATTACGGAATTGTAGTTGATTCATATTGGAATAAATATGATACAGATATTGCAAGATAGCGTATATAGAAGCTTAGAGATGAAGTAGTTAGTCTAATTAAGAAAGAAAATATTTCTGTACTACATGTAGTTAACTTAGGAGATCTGATTGCAGGTAATATACATTTAACAATACGCTTAAATAGCAGGATTAATGTGATTAAACAGATTATGGATGTTAGCGAGTTGTTAACAGAATTACTTGTTGATTTAAGTAATTATTGTAAGATTTATTATTATGACACATTAGATAACCATTCTAGAATTGAGCCTATAAGAGAAAATTCTTTAGAGCTTGAATCTTTAGCTTGTTTGACATCTTGGTATTTACAAGCAAGATTGGATGCATCTAAACAAGAATTTCCTGTTTATATTAAGAAGAATGTGTACTCTCCTGATATTATAACATTTGATGTTCTAGGACATTCTGTGGCAGGAGTACATGGGCATAAAGATAAACCAGAAAAAGTTGTTGATAACCTTATCTTAATGACAAAACAAGATTATGAGTTGATACTTACATCGCACTTACATCATTTTTCTTGTGATGAAAAGAATGAGGTGTTAGTTGTTTCAAATAGTTCCCTTATGGGTACAGATGATTATGCTGCTAAGTTGCGTTTAAGTGCAAAACCATCATAGAATATGATTATTGTAACAAAAAATAATGTTGCTGAATCAATACATCGTATCTTGTTGGAGTTGGATTAATTAACACTACATTATATAATTATAATGTATAATATTTATAGAAGAAGGTTTTATAATATGAAGTACTATTCTGAAATTCTTAACCAGTTATTTGATAGCACTGAGGAATTGGTCAAAGCAGAATATGATGCAAAGATTGCAGAATTGGACAAACCAGAATATAATGCAAAGACTGCAGAAAAGCTTGAAACTCAAGCTACACAAACTAATTCAGTACATGATGATGTAGACCCTGTTGATAGGGAAAAGATGAAAGCGGCAGAAGTAGCTTTCCATAAAGCATGTTCTGATTATAAGGAAGTTAAATCTTGTTGTGAAGAAATTTGGGCTAATGCTGTTGAAGCAGCAAGGAACACATTGGATTCAGCGAAGAAACATATTGAAGAACTTTCTCAAGAAGCATCTTCAAAAAAAGAGGCGGCAGAAAAGGAATACTTTAATACTTTAAAAGACTATTGTGCTAAATATGGAGCATATACGAGCACTTATACGCTTAATGGAGATAAAGATGGAGAAAGTGTAAGAAAAGTAGAAGTAAGTAATTCTGTGTCTTCGGATCTTCCAGGTGTTACAGAACTTTTTAAGAAATATTTGTATGGTAATGCTGAAGATTTCTTGAATTGGTTTTTCTAATAATAATTAATTATGCCTGTATATTCAAGCATTTATGCGGGTATGATGGAATTGGAAGACATGCGAGATTTAGGTTCTCGTGCTTCGGCGTGTGGGTTCAAATCCCACTACCCGTACCATAGAAGGAGATATAAAATGAAGAAGTTTTATATTGCTGATATGCACTTTTCTCACTGCAACATTATAGCTTTTGATAATAGACCTTATAAATCCATAAGAGAGATGAATTAGGATCTAATAAACAACTGGAATAATGTAGTTTCAAATGAGGATATTGTATATGTTTTAGGTGATATGTTCTGGTGTAAACAAGATGAAAGCATAGAGATTTTAAACCAGTTAAAAGGTCAGAAATTTCTAATTAGAGGTAATCATGACAAGTGTAATAGTAGTCAATTTATTAAAAAATTTGCAAAAGTGACTGACTATTTAGAAGTTGATGACAACGGTCGTAAAGTTGTTTTGTGTCATTATCCAATACCTTGTTTTAAAAATCATTATTATAACTGGTATCATTTATATGGTCATGTTCATAATAGTTTTGAATGGGGTATGATGGAAAATATTAAACGCTAGATGAAAGAACTTTATGATAAGCCTTGTGAAATGTATAATGTTGGTGTAATGATCCCATATATGAATTATACTCCGAGAACTTTAGATGAAATTATTTAGAGGTGTGAATAGTATGCCGAAGATGTTCGTAGTTTCTGATATTCATGGATTTTATGATGAATTTATAGAAGCATTAACTGAAAAAGGATATGACTCAAATAATGAAACTCATTGGGTTATTGGTTGTGGCGACTTTTTTGACAGAGGATCTAAACCAAAAGAAGTAATGGACTTTTTTATGAATTGTCCCAGAGCAGTTATGATTCGAGGGAATCATGAGGATTTGTTAGATAACATTTTTACAACTTATAAAATAGGTATGCATGATGTACATAACGGAACTGTTAAAACTATTGGAGACATGTGCGGAGATGATGAATGGTATCTAGACGATAAGCGTGTGCAAAATATTAATAAATGTTCTCTAACAATTTCACCATTTTTAGACAGGATGGTGGATTATTTTGAAACACAACATTATATATTTGTTCATGGATATATTCCTGTATGGCAGTTTGTTAATGGTTTTGAATATAGGGAAGATTGGAGAAATGCTACCACAGATGCTTGGAGATCTTCTCGTTGGTTGAATGGTATTAATGTTGGTTTCAAAGATATTTTTGAACCTGGGAAAATAATAGTGTGTGGTCATTGGCATACTTCATGGGGAAGAAACCAACGTTATGGTGAAGACGAATGGGGTCCTAATGCGGATTTCTCTCCTTTCCAATACAAAAGTGTTATAGCAATTGATGCATGCACAGCATATTCAGGTAAAGTTAATTGTATTGTTATTGATGATGATTTCATAGACCATAATGATAACAATGAATTTTTAACTGCTGTAGTAGTTGATTGTAAGGATAAGAGCCAAGACGAAGGTTAGTTGATGTATGCGGGGTTTTAAATTATGAGTAAAAAACATTTTGACGAATACTACAAAACAGTATGTAATCAATATTCTGAAATGCTTGAAGCTCTACATGAAGTAGAAGAGCTTACAATGCAGCAGATGATAGGACCTGATCGTTTAGATAATATTAAACGTCAGATAGAGCCTCTAAAAAATAATTATATGACATTAAGTTATGTAGCATTTTTATTGAATAAACCAAACAGAGATAAAAAAGAAAAACGGTATGTTGAATCGAATAAGAAAAAGTTATCAAAACTTGATTTTAAAAGATCGCCTTCCGGTGTTGTTGCAGAAAACTAGAGAATTATTAATGACTTACGTCAAGAGTAAACAGCATGGTTGGATCAATAAAGGTCCAACCATTTTTGTTTTATTAGGTAAAAAGTTCATTTGATTGCTAAATTATAAACAAGGAGCAAGTACATGGAAGAATTTTTAAGAGGATTAGGAATAACTGAAAAAGGTTCTACAACAGAAGATGGTTCATATGTTATTGACATTCCAGATTCAAATACATATGGTAAATATCTAAGTAAATTAGATAGAAGTACTGAGGTAGAAGAAGACACAGAAAGTTCTTAGGTCACAGAAGATATAGGAAGTATTTAGTATGTAAATGATGATTTTACAATTACATTACTTTCTGATTTTGACCAAGATACTTACAAATTGACAATCAGAGAAAACTGATGGAGGAATTATGGCTGAATGTAAAAAGATTTTGACAGTTGATGAAGAACAAAATATTGATATTTTAACACAGCACAGTGTTGAAATTGACACTGTTAAAGAGTCTAATCTAATGCGTTAGATCATTTCTGAATTGAAAAAGACAATTAAAGAAAATAATTTAACAGCGTTGTCAGCGCCTGCTATTGGGTACAATAAGCGTATCTTTTGTGTTGATTTCAAGGATTCAGAAATTAAGACCTTTATTAATCCAATTCTTGTACAAATGAAAGGTTTGGGTCTTTCTAGAGAGTGTTGTCAATCAATTCCTGGTAAATCATTTATTAGACCTCGTAACACAGACGTTACTATTATGTATCAAAGGCCTTTGGGATAGATTGAAACACGCCAGGTAGCAGGGTTGGCTGCTTATGTTCTTCAACATGAAATTGATCATCTTGATGGTATGTTATTGTCTGATGTAAGTTTAGAAGTTGATGAAGAATTTGATAATGCATCAGATGATGAAAAAAATGACATCATAAATATGTATTTAGATTCATTAGATTTACAAAAGAAGAACATCGATGAAGCTATTGAGTCTGACCCCGAGTCAAAGAAGCTTTCCGATGGTATTAAGTTTATGGAAGGCGTTGCAAGAGGAGAAATTGAAATTACGTAATGCTTTCCAAAGTTTATATTGGAGGAAAGTTTTATGGCCGAATCAATTCGACAAATTTAGTTAAAAAGAACAAAAAAGTCATTAACAAATGATATACCAAAGAGCACATAGTTAAAATTTGGTGAACCATTTGCTACCAATTACGGATGCACAGTAATTGGTGATGGTACATCTACTATTGATAGTTTAAAAGCATATGTTGCAACAGATGTTCCAATCCCATAGATGCCTACTACAGTATTTTGTTACACAGGAGAGAATATTACACCTCAAATTGTAAACTATTATTCAAACTTGTGTACCATGTCAGGAACAATAACTGCTTCTGCTATTGGTAAATATTCTGTTCAATTTAAGCTGAATGCGGTTAATGGTGAACCTATAGCACATTGGTCAGACGGTACATTATCAGATAAAACTATTGAGTGGGAAATTGCTGAATATCTTCCAGGAAAAGTTAAGAATTCTGATCATGCAAATACAGCAGACCGATTGACAAATGCAAGATCAATTGATGGTATTGCATTTGATGGTAGTCAAGACATTTGTCACTTTGCAAAGTGCACAAGTGCAGCATCAACAACTGCTAAAGTTACTACTGTAACTGATTAGACTTTTGTTTTGAAGTATGGTTCAAACATAAAGGTTCTGTTTACAAATTCAAATTCAGCGAGTAATCCTACATTAAATATTAATGGTACTGGTGCAAAACCTCTTGTAAGTGCACAGGGTGAACCTTATACAAGTTGGCCAGCATCTACAATTATAGATGTTATATATGATGGAACAAATTATGTTGTAAATAAAGAAGCAAAAGCAACAACTACAACTGCGGGTTCTGTCATGTTGAATGACACTGAATACTCAACATCTACAACTACAGCATAGACACCTCGTGTTGTTAACTTAAAGTGTCATTGTTATGTACAATCTTCTGCTCCATCAGGAAATAACTATAATAATGGAGATTTATGGATAAATAGTACTAACGGTGTTATGCAATATTGGTATAATAATACTTGGAATTTTGTACATAATACTTGGTTCTAAGGATGGTGTATTATGTCAATTAATGGGTTAACAAAAGATCAATTACAATCTGCTGCCGATTTAAGAGCTCTAAAAGATCTAGTAACATCTGAAATGGCACGTCGTTGCTATGATATAACTGTTGGTGATTCTACTGGCGGTTCATTAGAAAAATATTCAAAAGACCCATGGTTGTATACAGAAAGTGATATGCCACAGTCAGATGAACTTCCTACAAAAGAACAAGCCAATAAAATTATTGAGCCTACTAATGCTGTAAATGAAGTTATTGATGTTATTGAAAGTAATGACATTATGTCATCATTATCAATCATTGAAGAAAAGATAACACAATGGTCTACAACATCAGTAACAAGCGAACATAATGACTGTGCAGCGTATTGTAGTGGTTTGTGTGCTACATCTTGCGTAGGAGCATGCCGTGATGGGTGTGCAGGTACTTGCGAAGCTGTATGCGCTGATAACTGCTCCACTTCATGTAAAACTACTTGTTCAGGATCTTGTAGTGGTTCATGCTCTGGTTCTTGCAGAGGTTCATGTAAAGGAAGTTGTGATGGCTGTAGTGGTTCTTGTGAAGGAACATGTTCGGGATGTAGTGGAACATGCTCCGGCAGCTGCTTCCAAGGGTGTGGTGGCACATGTACTGGTACTTGTAAAGGAACATGTACGAGCTGCACTGGGAGCTGCAGTGGGGGCTGCAGTGGGTGCAAAGGAACCTGTAATCTCACATGCCGTGGAGGATGTTATGGTAGCTGTAAGAGCGGCTGTCAAGGAACTTGTACCAGATCTTGTGCTTCAAACAACTGCAGTTCTTCTTGTGGTAATACAGGAACAGCAATTTAAGAAAGGAAAATTTATGGTTGTAAAAATTAGTCCAGAACATAGTGATTATGTTGAAAAATTATTTTTTGAATATAACGCATTAAAGGATCTTATTGTTTATATGTCAAAAGATTCTGACGTTAGAGAAGAAGATAAAGATTACTACCTTGAGAAACTTGGGACAATGTATAGTAAGCTGGAGTTAGCAAAAGAACAAGTTGTAGCTAAATATGCTCCTGATTCCTATAAAACATATAAGTTCTTGTTCCCTGAATGCTCTATTCAATTTGATTAATGGATAAAATTTTTTATGAAAATTATGCAGAATATATGCATGCTTTATACTATCCTAAAGGAATTAGTGATGAAGGGATAGGGCTAAGTGATGCAGAAGCTGCATGTAGAACAGTGACATTTGTAGTTACAGATGAATGTCAGTTAAGATGCACATATTGTTATGAGATAAACAAATCGGTACATAAAATGACTAAAGAAACAGCACATGAAGCTGTTGATCTTTTGTTTGATATGTATTATGCAGATGATAATCCATTTATTAATAAGAAAACTATTTCTTTAATAATTGAATTTATTGGAGGAGAACCTCTCTTAAATATGGATGTAGTCATGGATACATCAAAATACTTCTTAGATAGATGTATCCGTGAGCATCATATATGGGCATTGACATCAAAATTCTGCATTTCTACAAACGGACAAGCATATTTTGATCCTAAGTTTCAAGAGTATCTAAAGTTGTTTCCAAGAAAAGTTAGTTTAGGAATCTCTATTGATGGACCTAAACACATACACGATAGGTGCCGAGTTTATCCTGATGGTAAAGGAAGCTTTGATATTGCATATAAGGCATTTGAACATTATGCGTAGAATTATGGATAGCTTGCAGGAACAAAAGTTACTATTGCTAGAGGTAATCTAGATAACTTGCAAGAAATTGTTAAATTCTTCTTAGATAAAGGCGTCGTATGGTTAAATGCTAACTGTGTATTTGAAGAAGACTGGCAGTTAGAAGATGCACAGAAATTTTATAAAGAACTTAAATCATTAGCTGATTATTATTTAACTTTATCTTCGGATATTTATATTGCATTTTTTATTGAAAATTTCTTCCATCCGATGGATCCTAACTTTGTTCAATGCTGGTGTGGCGGTTCTGGGAAGATGTTATCTTTTGACTGGGATGGTACTGCTTATCCTTGTACTAGATTTAATCCAACGTCATTAGGAAATGATATTGAACCTCTTGTTATAGGTTCCACAAAAGGACTTTTTAAAACGGAAGAATGCTCTAAAACATTTTAGGATTTGTGTAATCTAAACAGAAGAAATAAAAGTACAGATGAGTGTTTCTATTGCCCAGTAGGTGAAGGATGCGCAGAATGCGAAGCTTGGAATTATCAAGAAGCTGGCGGTAAATTAGGACATAGATCTACTCGTATATGTTGGATGCATAAAGCTCGTTCTTTAGCCAATGTGTATTATTGGAACAAACTTTATAAACAAAATAATGAAGATAAACATTTTAAAATGTGGTTGCCAAAAGAAGACGCTATATAGATTGTTGGTGAAGATGAATATGAGATGTTATTAAAATTATCAGAAGGATAAATGATAGAATGAATTAGATAAAATTAAAAGGTGTATTAAGAAACATCGAATATTCACATACTATCAACGGGACGGATTATCAAAAAGCAGAACTTGTGGTAAAACGTCCTGATGGTGATGACGATGTATTATCATTAAGATTTAAACAATTTTCAAACCCCTTTTCTGACAATGAAGATAAAGTTGTTGAATTAATTGGAAATGTACGGTCTTATTCTCAACATTTAGAAAATGGGAAGAATAAAGTAAGTATCTATGTATTTACATATTTTGATGTTCCTGATGATGAAACTGATATTGTAAATGAATTCATACTTGATGGTCGTATCTGTAAATTGGACGATTTACATACAACAGCATCTGGTAAGTAGAATATCCATTTTGTATTAGCAAATAACATCATTTCAAGTGATGGAAAATCAAAGATCAATAATTATATTCCTGTTGTTTGTTGGGGAAATCTAGCAAAATAGATTTCAGAAATGCATGTTAGCGATAAGATAACATTAAGAGGTTAGTTGCATTCTCGTACTTATAAGAAAGTTCAAGAAGATGGAGAATTGCAAATATTGACTGCGCATGAAGGCGTAGGTCTTGAATTGTTAGATTATGAAGCAAGACTTTGATTATGCATATGATTATGTTGCTACTGCATAGTTGTAGTTAGATTCAATAGGAAATACATGTATTAAAGCAGTAAATGATTTTGGTGATACATGGTATTTAATTGTTGACACACAGCTTGGAGTTACAAATCTAACTACATTTGGTCCTTTATATCTAGAAGGGAATTAGATTTAGAAAACATTTTCATTTTATAGAGACACATTTGATTACAATGAAAATAAGATCTGTAAACAAATAGAAAAACTTCTAAATGATGGAAAAAAATTTGTAAGTCAAGCAACAGAAATTGATAGAGATGAAGCAATTTCAAGATTAAAGGAGATATTCTATGAGAATTGTAGATAAACAAATCATCAGAAAACCTAATGGAATAATATTAGGATACGTAGAAACAGATCAAGAAGGTAATCAAACAGCAAGGGATTTTTCTGGTAAGATACTTGGTTACTATGATAAAAGATCTGATTTAACTAGGGATTTCTATGGAAGAGTTACAACTTATGGTAATTCAGTAATTGGATTTTTATACAAATAAGTTGTATTTTTATAATTTATATATTATAATTAGTATATAAATTAATCGGAGGTACTATTTATGGATATCGTTCTTATTTCTGCAGTAGTTTTCTTTATTTGTGGAATGCTTGTTGGAGGAAAGTGGATTGTTGAATGCTGGCAGCATATCCATAGAGACGATGAGTAAATAGTGAACTACATAAAGCTATTACGATACTCGTTTATAGTAGTTTCTATAGATGAGTATCGTTTTATGTTATTGTATAAAGATAAATGTACTAACATAGAAGGAGATTTATATGAATATTATACTGTATTCTACACATTGTCCTCGTTGTACAGTGTTAGAGAAGAAGCTAGAAGCTAAAGGGATAAAATTTGAAGTTGAAACTTCAGTTGATGATATGCTTGCTTTAGGGATTACGCAAGTTCCTATGCTACGAGTTGATGATAAGTTGTTAAACTTTGCTGAAGCAAATACATGGGTAAATAATCAAAGGAGCTAATTGAATGAACATTCCCATCAAAGTAAATAAAGATTTTGAGAAAAGTATTACTTCTTTAACAGAAAAGTACGGTGAAGATTTTGAATATTTGAATGGATTTCATGAATCACAGTTAAATTTTTCTGATTTTATTGATGGATTCGTTGATAAAAATGTTGCAGATGTAACTATTGATGCAAATGCTAATGCTTCAAATAAAGATATTAGAAGTTTGTTAGCAGAAAAAGGAAAATCACATGATAAGCTATTTGCATTCAATAAGATCTTTTATGAACTAAAGAAGAAATACAATCTTCGTACTGCAAAAGAATGGCTTGAAGATGAATATAATGGTGCATTTTATCTACACGATGCTTGCACATCTACATATCTTCCTTATTGTTATGCATATGATTTAACAAGACTTGCTAAAGAAGGTTTATTCTTCTTGAAGCATTATAATAACCAAGCTCCGAAACATCTTACAACATTTATTGATGACGTTATTGAGTATATTAGCTATATGAGTAATCGTAGCTCTGGGGCTGTAGGTATTCCTAACGTACTTATCTGGACATTTTATTTCTGGAAAAAGGATTGTGAAAATGGTTATTATATCAAAGATCCTGATTATTATATCAAGCAATGTTTTCAAAAACTCATCTATCGTTTAAATCAACCTTTTATGAGGATTGACCAAACAGCATTTGTAAATGTTTCCATTTTCGACCATAATTATATTGAAGCATTGTTTGGTGGTGTTGAATATCCAGATGGTACATATGTAATTGATTATGTTGAGGAATTGATTGAACATCAAAAATTATTTATGGATGTTGTTTCTGATATCCGTAGTGAAAACATGTTTACATTTCCTGTTCTGACATATAGTCTGTTATACAGAAACGGAGAATTTGTTGATAAAGAATTTGCTAGATGGTGTTCTGACCACAATACCAAATGGAATGATAGTAACTTTTTTGTTAGCGGGGATGTTAACACACTAAGTAATTGTTGTAGATTGTTGTCAGATACTTCAAAGTTGAATGCATTTATCAATTCGATTGGTGGAACTGCACTTTCTATTGGTTCAGTTAAAGTTAATACAATTAACTTGATGCGTATTGCTTATGAAACTGAGTGTGATGAAAAGAAATATTTACAGTTACTTCGTAAACGTGCTCTATTATGTTGTAAAACATTAGATGTAATACGTCATATTATTAAACGTAATGTTGAAAAAGGGTTGCTTCCTAACTACCAAGAGGGTGCTGTTGAAATGGACAAGCAATACTGCACTATGGGTATATTAGGATTGTATGAAGTGATTAAAGCATTCGGATATACTAAAACTGATGAATTTGGTTATGTTAGTTACACTGATGAAGGAATTGAATTTGCCAGTAAGATTTTTGAAGTATTGAATGACGTTAAAGATAATTTCACTGATGAATACTCATTTAATATTGAAAGTGTTCCTGCAGAACGTGCAGCAATTATTCTTTGCCAGAAAGATAATGTATTATATGATATAAAGGATAATTTTATTTATTCAAACCAATGGGTACCCCTTTCTGAAAAATGTACAATTCAAGAGAAGCTACGTCTGAGTTCTATTCTTGATGCCAAATGTTCCGGAGGAAGTATCGCTCACATTAATCTTGAAGCTAATTTCCCGAATACTGATGTTGCATGGAATATGCTAAACAAGATTGCTGAATCAGGAGTTATCTATTTTGCATTCAATACAAGAATTAATGAATGTAAGAATCATCACGGATTTGTTGGGACAGATAAATGCCCGGTATGTGGAGAACCTGTGTATGACACATACCAGAGGATTGTTGGATACCTTGTCCCTTCAAGAGCATACTCAAAAGACCGTTTCCGTGAATTCAATACTCGTAGATGGTATAGTTACGCAGAGGCTTGCATGGAATGAGAATTAAGAACATTGTTGACGAAGATTTTGTGAATTATCACTTGCCTTCTATGTTTATAGGTACATGTTTTTGCGGTGGGAAGTGTTGTACAGAGGCTAATATGCCTCTGTACTCTTGCCAAAATGACGTTTGGAGAACACTTCCTATCATAAACATCAAGAATTCTGACATTGTTAATCGATACCTAAAAAATCCAATAACACAATCAATTGTAATAGGTGGGTTGGAGCCTTTTGAGCAGTGGGATGAATTAAAAGAATTAATTCAAGAATTTAGATCAAAAACTGACGATGATATTGTAATCTATACAGGGTATAATCCATAGGAGTTAGATTATCAGTTAAGATGGCTTACAACATATGATAATATCATTGTTAAGTTTGGAAGATACGTACCTAATTGTGATGGAAGATATGATGATATTTTAGGAGTTACTTTGGCTTCTAATAATCAGTTTGCTGCAAACATAACAAAAGAATTTGTAGAAAAATTTAGAAAAGAAGGAAAAACAAGTTGATTTCTCTTAATCCAGATACTATAATTGTAAGTGAGATAAAGGAAAAACTTAAAGAAAATGATGGATATTGTCCTTGTAGTCTTGTAAAGACTCCTGACACTAAATGTATGTGTAAAGAGTTTAGATTACAAGAATCCGGAATGTGCCATTGTGGTTTATATATAAAGACATAACAAGTTAGATCTCGTTGCACACCTCCCTAAATTTTAGGGAGGATGACAACGGGGTATATGTACACAATATAACTTAATAGGTTAAAAAATTCTTTTGAGATCCTTAGCGAAACAGTTGTAATCTAACTTTATATATGCTATAATTGTATATATAAAAGAGGAGGATAATTAATGGAAAAGTTGAAAAGATATACTGCATATAGACGTGCAGAAGGAACCACTGTTTTTTATGTAGATCTCACAGATGAAGAATATAAAGCAGTAAAGAAATTCATTGAAGCTGCAAGTAGTAATATTTTACACGAAGAAGAATATTCAGGAGATATTTATATCTCTGATGATCCTTTGCCGGTATGCTGAAATCGGCAGACGGGGCGGATTCAAAATCCGTTGTCATAATGACGTGTGGGTTCGAGTCCCACTACCGGCACCATATAATCATCACAGTAAGACCTTTGAGGTTTATATACAACATTATATAGATCTCTATTATGCTCCGTTAGCTCAGATGGATAGAGCATTGGATTTCTAATCCAAGTGCCGGGGGTTCGAATCCCTCACGGAGTACCATTTTGACAGCTTATGCTTGTTGGTTGGGGAGTTGTCAACATATATATAAAGTAACCATCAATGTTAAGTCAAGCATTAAAGTTTCCGTGTCAAGATGACGGTTAGAGTTGACGAATCTTAGAGCTGGATGCTGCATCATCCAATGGTACTATAAGTCCATCGTGTCACTGAGAGATGCATGACTCGTAGGTGACCTAATAAGGTACGATAAGCCAATAATATCCTCCCGTAGGCTCAATAGGTTAGAGCTTCTGACTTATAATCGGAGGGTTGCTGGTTCGATTCCAGCCGGGAGGACCAAATAAAATTTCATAGCAGGAGAATTACATATGAGTAGATCTTATAAAAAGACACCTTGTAGTAAAGAGCCGCCTGATCGGTTTAACAAAAAACGTAGCAATCGGCTGATTCGACGGAATAATAAAAATTGGGATTCTCCTCTATATCGTAGATATTATAAGTTCTTTGTTAACCCTTGGGAAATATGTGATTATGTTGATATTGAGGGAAGTTTAAATCAATATTTATCTAAGTATGAACAGAAGTGTATTGATGTTTCTTACCCTAGTGATGGAAGGTATTTTCCAAAAGACAGAAAAGACGCAAAAAACTGGTATTATGCTATTTATAAGAGAAAATGAAAGGTGTATATATGCAATCTGATTTTTTCAAAAACAGATTTAAACAGTGGCTACTTCCACTAATTGTTACTGCAATTATTATTCTTGTTGCTGTGATTAAATCATGTTCATTTGCAGTATTTGACCCACATCTATCTCAACCAAATACTTTCTTCTTTTCGGATAGACCGAGGTTCATATATGTTGATAAAGATGTTGTTGATAATACAACATTTTATGTGATGGTTGATAGAGTAACAAATGTTATGTACCTTGCAGTGTGGGATAATGGAATTAAATCATTAACCCCTATGTACAATGAAGATGGAAGCTTGATTATTTACGATTCTGTTGGAAAAGATTAAAAAATAATTCATGAAGTAGTTGTTTTCCCATAATTCATATCTTATAATTATACATGTAATAAAGGATATGGAGGAACAACTTATGGGTTACGAATCTAGAGTCTACATTGCAATGCATTATTCCAATGCTAATACACTACATAATGTGTTCGAAGTAGTTTCAGTACTGGAAGTTGGTAAAACCACTTCAATTGATGGTTTTCGTAGTTTGTTTACTCATAAGGTAAATGATACAGACTCTGAATATACTGTTGATATGTATGGTTGTGGCTGCCCTTCTTCACCTTTATGGAATGAATCTGAAGATGCTTATTGCTATGTAGATAGCTACGATGAGCCGTTGAAGTTTGCTTCTTTGGATAAAGTTATTGGTTGGTGTAATCGTAAAGAGAAAGAAGAAGGGGAATTGTTCTGGAGAATGGCTGCCTTGAAAAAGTCATTAGAAATGTGGAAAGAGTTTAGTGATAACATTGTGGTAATTCATTACGGACATTAATTTAACACATCAGCAATATATTTGCTGTTAATATAGTAGGAATACTGAAAAGTACCTGGCCGGTTAGAGGTGCACCTCTTTCACTTTTTAGTATTAAACTTTGCGGGTTTAGCTCAGCTGGTTAGAGCACATCCCTTACAAGGATGGGGTCACTGGTTCAAATCCAGTAACCCGTACCATTCTCTTTGCTAGTTTCTATGAGGGCAGGGACCGTAAAACTAGACGAAAGCGGGGCTATCGTATAATAGGCTACTGAGAAGCTGCCCACGTTAATAGTAGCTGTCTTACTATTGTTTTACCACTTTCAAACGGTGAGAATATCTAAGCCGGGTAGCAGTAGTAATAGCGTAAGGGCATACGCAGTCAATGACGAGGTAAAGGGCTCAGACGACTAACCGGACATTGACCAAGTTAAAACTTGAGGAGAGGAATACCTGTATGTGGCAACGTCGTCCAACTAAAAGTGACGAAGCGTTAAGTAGAGGTTTAACTTGTTTATATTATATAATAGATACAAGGTGCAGGTTTACATTATATGCGGCAGTAGCTCAATTGGTAGAGTTCCAGATTTCCAATCTGGCTGTTGCGGGTTCGAGTCCCGTTTGCCGCTCCAATCATGATACATTCATGATAAATACTATAAATGTTGATAACTAAAGGAGAAAATTATTATGTATGACACTCGGCGGAGTAACTTGCAGTACAATATCGTCAAGGACGTAAAGTCTAAGGATGGTTCCAGTACATACTTTGTTGGAAGAACTACTGCACGTTTGGAAGATTGTTCTGGAGATGCATATAAAATCATCAATAAGATCTGTGACAATATGACACATGCTTGTACTATGTGGGTTTGTGATCGATATGTTATGGATGATGTGTTTACCGCAAAGAGTAAGTTGAATGTAGCAGAAGGCGATGTTTATGATATGGAACACGGTAAGGATCTTGCTCAGGAGCGTGTGTTGGAAAAGTATCATAGACAGCTGAACAAGAAGCTTCTGACATTCCTTGCAGATGCTCGTGAGCTGGTTGCCAGAACTGAACATTACTTGGCGAAGCATGACATTGATTACTCTGATGTTATGTCTGTTGAAACAATCAAAGAAACTAAGCTGAGTGGAGGTAAGTAAGAATGGACTCTAATACTCATAATAAGGCTGTTGCTACCTTTGTCCTTGGAATTATTGCAGCTGTGTTTGCATTCTTTGGCTGGGGAGCATTTATCGGACTGGCTTGTGGCATTGTAGGCATTGTGTTAGCAAAGAAAGCTAAGGAAGCAGGTAACACAGAAAGCATTCTTCAGGCTGGATTTATCTGTAGCATTGTTGGTACAGTTATTTCTGGTGTGTCTGTTCTGATTATTATCTTCTTCGGAAGTCTGTTTGCTTCCATGTTTATTTAATAAAAATTTCATAAAAAAATATCCATAAATAGTTGTATTTCTTATCTAGCTTATATATAATATATATGTAAGCTAGAAAATATGCCGGGGTGGCAGAATTGGTATATGCAGCGGACTTAAAATCCGCCGCTCGAGAGAGATTGGGGGTTCGAATCCCCTCCCCGGCACCAAACATACTAAATGAGGTATTTGTTATGAAGTTATGGATTGATGATGTACGCCCTGCTCCAAACCTATATGTGTGGCTAAAAAGTGTTGACGAAGCAAAAGAATGTATTGAATTTCTGGAAGGACAACTTTCAAGAGTTTCCGCAGAACTTCGTCCTTATAGCGGCAATAATATCGAAATCATCGACATCGATCACGATGCAGGAGACTATAGCCGATTCGGCGGTGATTATGTCAGATTGCTTGACTGGCTCGAAGAAACTGGTCGCAATTATCCTATTCGTATTCATAGCATGAATCCTGTTGGAGTTGAAAATATGAGAAGGATTATTCAAAGGAATGGGTGGGTAGAAGTAAAGTAAAATACATGAAAATGAAAACTTTAATTGAATAAAGAAATATTTTATCGCTATATTAAATATGCTGTAAATTTATAGAAGATTTATAGCATATAATATGCTCCAGTAGCTCAGTAGGTAGTAGCAATCGCCTTTTAAGCGATGGGTCGTGGGTTCGAGTCCCGCCTGGAGCACCAATATAAAATAAGGGAGCATAAGAGTAATTAACTTATGAGGTAATGTTGCCTTAATCAACAAGCTTATTTTATTATAAATAATTCTATTAAGGAGAATTAAAAAAAATGAATATTCCAAACATAAATGAATTAAACTGTTAGTTTTGTGGTAAAATTTGCAAAAATAGAAACTCGCTAATTTAGCATGAATTACGTTGTCCTAAAAACCTCAACAGAATAAACGTATACATAGAAGGGTTTAATACTGTTGGAAGATAGGCGTGGAATAAAGGCTTAACGAAAGATTCAGACGAAAGGCTGAAAGAGCGTAGCATCACATTTAGCAAGCTTCATTCAGGAAAAGATGCTCCATTTTATGGAAAACATCATACACCGCAGACCAAAGAAAAATTATCAATTTATAGAAAAGAATATTTACTAAACAACCCTAACATGGTACCTTACGTTTTAAACCACAGTTCAAAGTAGAGTTATCCTGAAAGATATTTTGAAGATGTATTCGGTAAAGAAAATATAGATTTAAAGTATCATTTACAAGTAAATAAGTATGAATTAGATTTCTACAACATTGAAAAAATGATAGATGTTGAGATAGACGGTGAACAACATTATTTAGACTGTCGTATATGTAAAAGTGATTCAGAAAGAAACGAATATCTAAGGAATCTGGGATGGACTGTTATTCGTATAAGATGGGCAAGATATCAACGGTTATCTAAAATACAAAAATAGAATTTGATAATGGCTTTGAAAGAAAAAATTTAGAAATTACCAACTATATGAAAATAGTTGTTTTACTACATTCAGCCTGATATAATTAAAGGCGCACCAATATACTGCAAAAGGTGGTAATTATGAACCATAATTCCGGATGTCGTTGCCCTAAACATGACATAAGAAATTATAAAATACGTGCTACTTCTTAGGATGTTAAAGAAATTCCTGCTAAGTATTCATGTGAAATATATCCTGATAAAGTAAAGAATCAAGGTATAGTAGGTTCATGTGTTCCTCATGCAGTATCTTCTGTTCTTGAATATCACAATAAAGGAAAGAACAAGTTATCTACAAATTTCATTTATGGTGTAAAGAAACAATTATTTAATGATCGTAGTCAAGGAATGTACCTAAGTGATGCATGTAAAGTTGTATCTACATATGGTGACATGTTAGAATCTGACTGTTCTGGAAATGATGAAGTTCCATATTGCTTTTATAAAGCGGATGAAGCTTTTTCTAATCCTGAAAAATTGAGTAGAGCATATACATTCCGTATAAATAGTTACTTCCAATGTGAAACAGTAGATGATATTCAATTAGCTATTCAGAAATATGGACCAGTAGTTGCTTGCATTAAATGGTATGATGACTGTTATGCAAAATCTGATGGTACATTTATTTATGACAAAACGAAAAATTATACATATCATTGTATAATGATTTATGGATGGGATGAAAGAGGTTTATATTGCCAAAATTCATTCGGTAAATCTTGGGGACATAATGGATATTTTATCCTTCCTTTTACTTATGAAATTGCAGATGCAAGAGCATTGGTTGATGAATATAACCCAGAAGAAGAATCTCTTATTATTCCGAAGGTAAACAAATTTACAAATATTGTATATAAAATTGTTAACTGGTTTTTAAATCTTTTTAAGAAATATAAATGATACAGTTGTTTTATTAACTATTATCCTTTATAATATACATATAATAAAGGATGGAGGTTACAACAATGACTAGATTCATGTCTGAACTTTTGGGAGAGTATGGTTCTTATTGGCAGAAAGAAGCCGAAAAACAAGTAGCTCGTATGGAAGAAGACTTGAAGTCCGGTGAAGTTACTGTAGATGAATTTGGACTTGCTCGTAACTGTATTGGCCGTTATTTGATGGACGACCTTCTTGAGATTGCACATTTTGTTAATCCTGATGTCAATGTTGAGTTGACTCGTGCATACAGGAATATGGAAGATATTAGATTAATCAAAGAATATAAGAAGAATCACAAGATTAGTGATGAAGAACGTCAAGAAATCCGTAATGAATTCGGAAATAAAAAAGTCATTAATGTTTTAACTGGAGAATATATTTAATATGCTGGATTAGCTCAGCGGCAGAGCGACGCACTTGTAATGCGTAGGTCGGGGTCTCGGAATCCCCATCCAGCTCCATTTGGGCCTGTATTTCAATGGGAGAAAGCGTCCCTTGCAAGGACGAGGTTGCGTGTTCGAGTCACGTCAGGTCCACCAACAATTTTTCAAAACAGTTGTAATTTGCAATATTTATCATATAATAATTGTATAATTACACATACATGGGTCAGTAGCGAATCGGCAAACGCGGCGGGCTGTAAACCCGTTCCCTTCGGGGGTAGTAGGCTCGACACCTACCTGTCCCACCAATAATATGCGGAGGTGGCTGAGTGGTCGATAGCACCGGTCTTGAAAACCGGAGGCGGGAAACCGTCCGTGGGTTCGAATCCTACCCTCCGCGCCAAAACAAGATAACGTATATAAATATATACGTTACAGTATGGGTCGGTCGTTCAACGGCTAGGACAATAGTCTCCAAAACTATTTATTGAGGTTCAAATCCTCACCGATCTGCCAATATGCTTTAGATGCTTGCTATGCTCTCGTGGACAAGTTGGCTAAGTTGGTGGCCTTTCAAGCCGCAGACGCGGGTTCAATCCCCGCCGAGAGTACCAAATAGTAATAATTGGAACTGTCAAAATATCGAAGCTTTGATTCTACACAGCCTTCTTCGAGGCACAACAACAATTATCACTATTACTAATAAGTTGTTCCTGGGGCAACCACGTGGATAGGTTCACGTATCCCGAGCAGTTACGGAGAGCGATGAAGGCGCAAGTCGCACACTAGATTCAGAAAGACTGCTCAAAATATATGCCTCTTTAGCTCAGTTGGTTAGAGCATCTGGCTGTTAACCAGAGAGTCTCAGGTTCGAGTCCTGAAAGAGGCGCCAATATGGCGTATTAGTTCAGAAGAGTAGAACGCCAGCCTGTCACGCTGGAGGTCACGGGTTCAAGTCCCGTATGCGTCGCCACCTCCCTTCTTTCCTATTTGAATACCAGCTATACATATAGCTACATAAAACACCTCCTTTCCAATACCCCTTCTCCTTTCTTGGTTTTTATGTGTAGCTGGTATATATTGCGGGGTAGAGCAGCGGTAGCTCAGCGGCCTCATAAGCCGTGTGTCACAGGTTCGAATCCTGTCCCCGCAACCATTATTTGTAGCTGTGGCAGAGTTGGTCGATTGCGACAGATTGCTAATCTGTTGAGGGCTCTAAGTCCTCCGAAGGTTCGAATCCTTCCAGCTACGCCACGACCCAAAGTCCTGCTTAGCACAGAGTTAGTCGACTGTACACAACGTGGGACTTTCTTTTTGCCAAAATTTCGTTAAAAAGTTGTATTTCTTGATCTTATATCCTATAATATAGATGTAAAATTTAAAGGAGGTACACATTATGAACATTGTATTTTGGGGTCGTTATTCGGATAAGGACGGCAACATTTACAAATTAGTTGGTGAAGGTACATATTTTAAAGAGAAGAATAAGAAGATGTATGTCTTAGCTCCTATGAGTGGATGTATGCTTAACGACAACGGTGTACTTTTTATCAATGAAAATGATTTTTCTGTTGAAAAAGGATTTAAATTCCTGAGTAATTTCTAAATTTACAAATAAGGCCTATACTTGGTGGGAATGGAAGTATAGCGAAAGTATGTGAGTAAACTTCAAGATAGATTAGGAAGTACCGACCACATAGCCATATTATATATCCGGGTGTAGTTCAGCTGATAGAACGCGCGGTTTGGGACCGCGAGGCCGAGAGTTTGAGCCTCTCCACTCGGACCAAGATATCTAGATGTAACTCAGTGGTAGAGAAATAATGGTCGAAGGTTCGATTCCTTCCATCTAGACTACTAAGCAATGGAGAAAATATAATGAATATACTCATCAAAGATTTTCCTTGTTTAAAACAAAATGATTATGGTGGGGATAATGATTGTACTTTAACATCAATCACTGCTATAGTATATCATTTGTTACATAAGAAAGTTTCTCCTGAAATTATCTATAGTAATGTTCTTAGAGTTTCAAAGAAATATTGCTACACGGATAAAAATGGAACACTTGCTATTACTATCAGAAGTATCTTTGAAGAAGTGTTAAAGTCTTATAAACTATACACTAAACGAACACAGCTTCGTTTATTCAAAGGTTTTGGTTATAATTTCTTGTATATTTGTAAAGAAATTGACAGAGGAAATCCAGTAATATTGTCTCTTCTTTCAAGTACTCGGTATCATAACCATACAGTAACTATTGTTGGCTATGATAAAGCAAATGAAAGGTTCATCATAGCTGATAATTGGTCATCTTCATTCCAATATCTTCCCTATAAAGATATTAGTTTTATTTCTTCTGTAAATTATATGTAAAACAGTTGAAATTCTTATATTTATACTTTATAATAAATGTATAACAATTAAACATTGAGTAGTGAGTAAAAAGCCATTAAGGTTATAGACTTCACGTACAAGCTATCCATATAAAGGACCGTACAACCTGTTGGATAGGAAGTCACAAGTTAGGTTCATTGGTCTAATGGGTAAGACGCCGGGCGTCAGTAGTCCGGAGATGAGGGTTCGAGTCCCATCATGTGCCGCCCAAAAAGAAAACTTGTAGGAAAAACTTTAATGAAAAACTTGCTTAGACGGGATTAAAGGTAATTCTGGTTGTTATTAATTCTAGACCGTCGTTGAGTAGTGGTCGCGAACATTATTCAGAGTAAGTCGTAAAGGTGAAAGACCTTTACCTCAATGTTTAATTTAACATATATACCGGTGTAGCCAAGGGGTAAGGCAGATGACTTTGACTCATCCATTCGTTGGTTCAAATCCAGCCACCGGTGCCATCCTTGTCAGAATAAAAACTGCTTGTGAAATTCAAACACCTCTTTTCCCCTCCTTTTTAGAGGTACCGTTATAGTCGGATATACATCCCGGCATGGCGTAAAGGTTAGCGCAGAGGGCTCTAACCCCTCTGGTCCCCGTTCGAGTCGAGGGTGCCGGTGCCAATGTCGAAGTTTTGTGGAGTTCGTCGCGACATTAACCCTAAACCACATGAATATAAATTACATATAATCTCAGAAAGGAACATACATATGTCTAAGATTACTGATGCGAACAAGAGAGAATACTCAAAGGAAAAGTTTAATAAAAGTCGTCATTCTGATGAAATTGTGAAGAATTTCATGGATGGTGATTCTTATATCTGTAATCCTATCACAACTTTGAAGCTTGTTACAGCTTCCTCTATCTATGGAGAACCTTCTTATTATCGTGATAGCGGTATGAAAGATGGTAAATATAAATGTGATAGATATGTGAAAAAATATTCTATCTTCCCGGTTGAATGGGAAAAGGAAACTACTTCTAATATCATGGAAAAGGCTATTGATAACGCTCTTGACTATGATTTTGAAGAAACTTTAAATTGGGCTGTTACTCTCCGTAATGAGTTTAATATGCGTCTTAATCCTCAAGTAATCATGGTAAGAGCATCTATGCATCCTAAGCGTAAGGACTTTACCTCAAAGAACCCTGGTAAGTTCGACGAAATTAATAGTAAAGTCATGTTTAGAGCAGATGATCCTATGTCTCAGCTTTCTTACTATGTATATGCTAACGGAAAAAAGAATAATATGCCTTCTATCTTGAAGCGTAGTATTGCAGGAAAGTTGAGTTCTCTGACCCCTTACGAAGTAGCTAAGTATAAGAATTCTGATATGGGAATCAAGAATGCAGTGTTTCTGACACATGCATACTCTGATTCGATTGACGAATTGATTAAAACAGGAAATGTTTCTGTTGAAGATAATCAAAAGACATGGGAAAATCTTCGTTCAGAAGGTAAATCTTGGGTCGATATTTTCAACACCGTAAATATGGGTCATATGGCTCTTTTGAGAAACCTTAGAGGTGTATTCACAGAAGTCAATGATTCTGAGTTTTGTAAGAAGTACCTTGAAAAGTTGAAAAAGGGCGTTAAAAATGGTAAGCAGTTTCCTTTCCGTTACTGGTCTGCCTATCAAGCAATTGGAAGCGCAAACAATGTAAATCATTCCCAGATGATCCTTGATGCTCTTGAGGAATGTATGGACATTTCACTAAATAACCTTCCTATGTTGAAAGGCAAGACGATCTGCTTGACTGATAACTCTGGTTCTGCATGGGGAACTATTAATAGTGAATACGGCAAAGTTTGCATTGCTAACATTGACAACTTGTCCGCTGTTATTATGGCAAAACGCTCCGAAGAAGGCTATGTTGGAATCTTTGGAGACAATCTTGATATTCATTCTATCGGTAAAAGAAACGGTGTATTGAATGATACAAAGGTGATCAACAATGCTGGCAAAGATATCGGAATGAGCACTGAAAATGGTGTTTGGTTGTTCTTTGATGATGCAATCAAGAACAAGAAACATTATGATAACATTGTAATCTTCTCTGATCAGCAAGCTGGACATGGAGGATTGTATGGAACAAACGAATCAAGAAATATCTATCAAAAACTTGGATATTCTTGTGGTGGTTTCTTTATCAATGTTATGGATCTCATTAATGAGTATCGTAAACAAGTTAATCCTAAAGTAAATGTTATGACAGTTCAAACTGCGGGTTATGATAATGTTGTAATTCCTGAAAACATTTACAGAGGGATTGTAACAGCTGGTTGGACAGGTAAAGAAACAACTTTGTTGTATGAAACAACAAAAATTTGGGATGAAGCTGAAAAGAACGCGAATTCTTAAATATTATATTGTATAATATATATGAACGAAGCACTTGAGTGAGTTACTTCAATCAAGTTGTATGATGATAAAAGCAAATATTAATACATATTATTTTAGTTAATAATCAATATAAATATTTTTTACTTGCTCTACTTATTCTCGTTCATACAATTTATATATTAACGAAGCACGCTATGACTTACTTCAAATGATATTGGGAATTATTTACTAAGTTTATGTTGTAGCATTATTCTCGTTAAAAATTACACTGACATATTGATGCATAGTATACAGTTACTTCTTGTAGGATGTGTTATTTATACATTAAATTGTTATTTAACTGTATGCGTATATTCTCAATATAAAAACACTTCCAACCGCCTAATTTATTTAGGCGGTTTTTATTTTATCGGTTGTATTATTACACAACATATAATATAATTACTATGTAAATACAGATAATGGAGGTAATCATGGAAAAAATAAATATCAAAATTAAGAAATTGTATCCAGATGCATGTATTCCATCAAAGAAGTTTGATAGTGACGCTGCTTTTGATTTGTATGCATATTGCCCTAATGATACTTATCATACATGGGAAAGTGGTTGCACAAAATCAGCTATTGGTGTGAAGATCCTCCCACATACCACATACATTTGTCATACAGGAATTTCAATGGCCATTCCTGATGGCTATTGGGGAGCTATTTATGCAAGGAGTGGTATTGCTACTAAACAAGGCATTCGACCTGCAAACGCAGTTGGTGTAATTGATCCTTCTTATAGAGGAGAAATCATTGTTGCACTTCACAATGATAGTGATGAACTTCAAATTATTCCTCACGGAAGTAGAATTGCTCAGTTCATGTTGCACAAGATTGAACCAACAGTATTTATTGAATGCGATGAACTTGATGATACAGAACGTGGAACCGGTGGTTTTGGAAGTACCGGGAAGTAACCCTATAATATGTTTTGATATGGATGACACTGTGTTTAATTTTATGCAGCCTTTGTTATCTATATATAATAAAACATATAATGACACCTTGACTCTTGATTAGATAACTGAATATAGTATTGAATAGTTTATAAAGATACCACCCCATAATTTCTTTAGTTTATGTACAACAGAATTTTTCTGCTCCTTATGTCCTTTTCCTGGTGTGGTAGATTTTATAAATACACTGCATAGTAGAGGTGCTCAAATATACTTTTTAACAGCAGGACATCCTTATACTGCATAGGGTCGTCATTTGTTATTAAATAAGTATTTTGATTGGTATAAACCACATAACCTAATATTATGCAAACACAAATGGCTAGTATAGTGTGATTTATTATTTGATGATTACGAAGAAAACTTAAAACATTTATCAGAAACACAATCTATATTAAAAGCACAACCTTGGAATTTGTAGTATCAAGATAAATTCATAACTATACATGACTGGAAAAATATCACTGTAAACTTTACACAGTAATTATTTCTAAAATTAGCCAAAGTTATACTTATGGAGGTATTTTATGAGAAACAGAGCTGAGTATTTTGCATCGTTGCATTACAATGAAAACGATGGATGGTACATAGAAGCAAAAGTTCCTGTGGCACAGAGTTATGTAAAAGATGTTCTTGAAAAAGGACGTATCATTTATGTAGATGTTCCATGTGCGAGTACTTACGATAATAATGGCGTTCTTAGATGCAGTTATTGTGGATGTGATGTAAAACCCGAAGATACATTTTGCGAAGCATGCGGAGTAACCTTTGAAGATTAAAACCGCAAAAGAAGCAATACTATTTTTTTCTTATTAATTTAACAATAGTTTTAAATACATTCTATGCATACGCAATTAATAATGTAAACATCACAAGAACACAACAGATTGATATATCATCAATGATGATAGAACCTTTTACTATTCCTGAATATGTTAAATGTAGTTCAACAGGTGAAGAAAAACCTCTTGAATGTTATATTGGAACAAGTAAAGAGAAAGAAAAATTTGGATATGATGCTACATACGTAATTAAAGTAATCAATGCTGAAGCTGGAGGCGATGGTTTAGAACAATGTTTAGCTATTGCACAATGCATCTATAATGCATGTAAATTTAATGATTGGGTATACACGCCAGAAGAAATCTGTAGAGAATATCAATATACTCAACCATCTAAAAATTATGTTCAAGATGCAAAAACAGCTTTTATAACTGTTTTCATTGAAGAAGAGTTCTTTGAAACAGTGGAAGATGCTACTGTTATGTATAATCCAAAGCATGGCGGGATAAGTACATTTCATGAATCTCAAACATATATTTGCACAATAAATGATGTAAAATACTTTAAGGAGAACAAATGGAACTAACAGATAAAAATCCTGAGTTGTTGAAATTTCTTGAACAACTTGTAAAAACCATCGTTGAATCTGAAACTCCAATAGAAGGGTTGGCAGTAGCAGCAATAAGAGGAAATTCAATTGATACATATTACTACAACTGCACTGTAGGGGATAAAATCTTAATTGGTGGTTTTATCAATCAAGATGCTACTATGGATTCTGTTGTAGATATGATTCAAGGTTTAGCTTCTGATAATGAATAAAGCTCTGTTGAGGAGCTTTATTTTTTTGTAAATTTATAATTTAACAGTTGTATTTTATCTAAAAACTCTATATAATTATATTAACAATAATAAATGGAGGTAGTCATTATGTCAAATAAGCCTATTTACACTTGGGGTAGTACTTTTATTTCAAGTCATGAATTCGGGTCTGATATTGCAAACAAGATAGAAGAACTTCTTCACCAGTATAATATGCCTTACATGGTGACTATCCATTTCCTCGACGCTATTACAAATACATACTGCTGCAGAGAATTTTTTACTTTGCACATTGGTGACGCCGAAGATCTGGCTATTCTTGAGCATAAACAATATCAAAAGTTGGGTATCCCGTGTGTTATTTGTATAGGGGATGAGGTAATGTTCGATGATATGGAATAAAAAATACAATAAGAAAGACAAAGAAGAATTACAAAAGTATCTTCAATTTAAGAAGCGTGGGTATACAGTGCCTAACAAGAAGAAGTATTCCAGAAAGAAAAAATATCATACAGAAGTGGAGGATTAACTATCATGATTGCAATCAAGAATAGAAAGTATGTATATAATGGTAGAATATATGAAGTACTGGCTACATATTCCGAAAGAATTCTGGTAAGAGATATTTCTTCTAATGTCACAGAGTGGGTTGAAACGCAAGAGTTTTTACATTTCTACAAGGAGGTTTAATATGGCAAAGAAATCTAATCAGTCTACACATAAAGTGTTAGATACTTCCTTGACGTATATCATGCCAATGGTTCCGGAAACAGTTCCTCGACGGTTAGCACGCAGATGCGATGAAGTTAAGACTACTTGTAAGTTGACTTACGATGAGAAAGGACATTCTTATAAAGTAACTTCTCCTGGATACCATTCAAAATGGTTCTTTGAAGATCTTATGGATTGGTATATGTATAATGGATATCTATCCGTATATGAAGAAACAATCTAAGAGCATTAACATAAAATAAAGGAGACATACTTATGAAACTTCAGCCTATTATTAGAAATGTGTCAACAGATAAGAATGATGCAAACAATTTTGTTCAAGAACCTGAATATACATTGTATGTAAAATATCTGTATCGAAATAAGAAGCCTGTATATCGTCTTACATGTATGTATGAAAACATACTTAATGATGCTGTCAAAGATTTTCTTGATGGCGAACCGGATCTTGCTGACATTGTAAAAACTATGAAACGTAAAGTTAGGAAACCTTGGGATTTTGAATCTGTAATTGTAGATTCTTTAGAATAATTTTTATTCAAACAGTTGAAATATTACATATCATATTATATAATAAGTACATACTACTCAAAAAAGAGTCATAAAAGAGCTAAATTATACATAAAAATTTTTAGGAGAAAATAATTATGTATAACAAAGAATATCTTTTAGGCACAGGGTATTATTTAAATAATGAGTATTTTGATAAATATGTTGAATTACTTGTAACAAGTGAATAGCAACAGATTGTGAAACACATTACACAATAGCATCATATAATACCTCGACATTATTTTACAGAAAAAGATCTGCCTGTAGACAATAGCGCACAAAATATAGTCATATTAAACTACAAGGACCACATGTTGTGTCACCTTTATCTGTCTGGGTGCACAGAGGGCAGGCATCGTTACTGGAACCTTTATTCAATTTTCTATATGTCAGGTAAAGAAACATTTTATGACATAGAAGAGATGAAGTAGCGCATAGATGCTACTGAATTTGACAGACTTTATGAAGAAGCTATAAAAGCTGCACCAAATCATCGAAAAGGAACGAAATGCTCTGAAGAGACATTACGTAAAATGTCAGAAGCCCGTCGTAATCGTCCCAGTCCTTCTAGAGGCAGAATATGGGTTAATAATGGCGAAGAAGATAGAATGATATACCCTTAGGACCTTTTCATATATGAAGACGAAGGATATGTTTTGGGACGAAAATATAAACATTCGGAAGAAACAAAAAAGCGCATTGGAGAATACGGTAGGACTCGTATAATAACTGATGAATTTAGAGAAAAGATGAGGATTTCAGCTACAAATCAAATACACACGCCAGAGCAAATTGCTAAGTAGAAGCAAACCCTGAAAGAATATTATAAAACTCATCCGGGCACATTCTTAGGAAAGCATCACACATAGGAAGCCAATCAAAAAAATAGAGAAGCACATATCGGTAGAGTTTTCATGAATAACGGAGAAATCGAAAAACATGTTAAACCAGAAGAGATTCAAAAATATATATCAGAAGGTTTTATAAAAGGCAGATTAAAAAGAAACAAACAGTTGGAATATCTAACTTAAGAATATATAATAATAGTACAATAAATGATAAAGGAGTAAAAGTTATGAGTCACGAAGTGGAGAGCATGTTTTACAATTCCTTCAGAGGAGTACCTTGGCATGGTTTGGGTGTCAGTGTTGAGGGCACACAGACTAGTAAAGAGGCTATTGAGCTTGCAGGTCTGAACTGGGAAGTTAATAAGATGCCAATTTATGACTCTACAGGTAACGTTATTGCTGGCTATTTTGCTAATACTCGAGACAGTGATAATTCCGTCTTGGGCATTGTGTCAGGAAGATATTCTGTGGTACAGAATAAGGAAGCATTTGCTTTCACCGATTCCCTTGTAGGCGAAGGGATGCGGTACGAAACCGCCGGAAGTTTGAGAGACGGCAAGCAAATCTGGCTACTGGGCGAACTTCCTTCTACAAAGGTTCTCGGAGAAGACTTCTCAAATTATATTTGCTTTTCTAACACGTTTGATGGCAGTGGTGCAATAAGAGTTTTCCTTTGCCCAACGCGCGTGGTTTGCCAAAATACTTTAAACCTGGCATTGTCTAATGCACAGCGTTCTTGGTCTACTCGTCACATTGGTGATCTTGCAGGTAAGCTTCATCAGGCTAAGGAAACTCTGGGTCTTGCTCAGGAGTATATGAAGAAGCTGGATGAGGATGCAGATCGTCTGGCTAACACAAAGCTCAGCGATGCTGAAATTGAGTCTATTGTGTCTTTTATCTTCCCCATTGATTATATCAAGGATACTAAGCGGAAGATCGAAAATACAAATAAAATGAGAAACGATTTCATGACTTGCTACATGATGCCTGACATCGCTCAGTATCGTAACACAGCATATGGTCTAGTAAATGCTGCTTCTGATATGGCAGGTCACATGGCTCCTTCTCGTGTAACTTCTAACTACGCGCAGAATAACTGGGCTAAGATTATGCTTGGTCACCCTCTGCTCGATGCAGTCTACAACAGAGTTACAGAATAAGGGCAGGATTTCCTGCCCTTTATTTTTTAGATGAGGTAAATTATGCTTGATAACATTCTAATTTCCATTAAACCTAAATGGTGTTCAAAAATATTGAACAAGGAGAAAACAATTGAGATAAGAAAAACAAAACCAAAGTTGGATCCTCCATTCAAAGTATATATCTATTGTACAATGGACTCTAACTTATATAAAGATGGTGATTATTGGGTAGACAGTACTACAGAGCCCGGTTTTTATCAAGGAAAGGTTATAGCAAGTTTCATTTGTAATAAGATTCATAATATCACAAATAATTCAGGAGATTTTACAGTTGATAATGATCGAGCATTAACAAATGATATTGCAAAACGTAGTTGTGTTAGCAGAGGAGAAATGCTTGATTATCTTAAATCAAAAACTGCTGCATATGCATGGGAGATTTCTTCCCTAACAATCTTTGATAAACCTATTCTGTTGCAAGAATTTATACATAATGTTGATGGTTCAAGAAGTTGTTGCGATATACCTACTCATAATAAATTTGGATACTCAAATTGCGAATTTTGTATGTATTCTGAACATGGAGATGGGTATAATGTTGAAGATGACTGTAACTTTCCTTTTGATGATTTAGTTGTACAGCCTTTCTTTAAACCTCCTCAAAGTTGGGCATATTGCAGATACATTGGGAATTATTTAAGAAAACAGTTGTAATTTCTTAACTGTTAATATATAATAAATATATAATCAGTTAAGGAGGATAACAAAAATGAACATCACCAACAAGAAAAAATTTACATCCGAAATGCTCCAAGATCTGAAGAATGCTGCAAATTCTGTTAGAGGAACAACAGAGTTTACAAAATACAATATGGAAACCAGTGTTAAATATTTTGAAGACATTTCTTACACGTTCATTGGATGGGGAACCCCTACCATGTCCTCTGATATTATTGAGTATGCTTACATTGAGAGAGGCTTTATCTACATCAAAGTTAGTATTTGTTTTTATCGTTATCGTCTGACTGACAATGTTAAAGAACTTCTACACATTTAAGGGGGAAGAATCATGATTGTTAACGACTTTAAGAATTGGCATAAGATCATATTTAATGATCGTACTATCCTTCGTATTGACACACAGTATATGAGTTCTGAGCAAAAACACTCGCTTGAAAATCTTCCTGTAAAAGAAATGAGAAAGCAAAAGAATAAGATAGTATTGTACGTATAACATAATAATAGCCATATAGAGATTTAATTTTCTCTTTCTCTATATGGCTATATTACAATTATATAAAAACCTGATACGCAAAAGAGAGCTATTGGAGCTAGAAATTTATGTTAGGAAATTTTGAAAATAAAATAGATGCAAGATTTGGGCTATGTGAATGCGGTGCACCTCTAAAAGCAATGTGGTACATTGCAAATGAATTTAACAAATATGGACATGAAACTGGTCGTGTAAAAAATGCGGTAGACTATTTATATTGTCCTGAATGTAGCAGAACATATATTGTTGACGATTCTTTCGATGGGCCTTGGCAGTATAAACATTATTAAACAGTTGTATTTATAAAGCAGTTATCATATAATATATGCATAAGATATGATTCTTACAATAAAAACTTGGAGATGAACATCATGAAAGATAACATTTTTGAAGTCATTTATTCTAAAGTTCAAGATTTTCATAAGAAATACTCCGAAGCACAAACGTTGGAAGACAGAAATAAAGTTAGAAGTGACTACAATGCTCTTATGGAAGATGTTGAAAAACATGGAGAGCATTTCTGTCGTATCTGGAGAGAATATGAAAGTTCAAAAGATTGTGGGAATGCGTATATTGATATAAATGATGTTGTTTGGGATAAGGATGCCGAAAAGCTCATATCTTGTATGAGAGAGAATGGAATTGATAAGTTCACATTCTCTTCGGGGTGGAGTGGTTCTGTTGAAACTGCATGGCTTTTTCAGAAAGCAGGATGTAAACTTGAAGGCCTTGTAGAGATTAATAGCCGTATCAAAGATTATATGAATGATGAATATGAAAAGGTACATGGATATCTTTTCAGTATTTGTTAATATTTGAAAGTGCGTTTGAGGTAAAGAATAATGGGAACTAAAATATATTGTGCATTTGATTCTTTAAATCCAGCTATTAATAAAACAACAGGAAAAGAGGAACATGCATGTGATAAATATAACACAGTATGGTGTTTAAAATGTCTCAGTAGATATGATGGAGACCGTATCAAAGAATATATGGAAACTCATGATAGAATTGAGTAAAGGAGTATATAATCATCAAAAGTTATCATATGTTAGATAGCAATTTAGGAAGAGTTGAAACAGCAAAAAAGCAACTACAATTCTTTGATGAAAATCTACAACCTCTTGATGTGTATGAAGTATTTGAATATTTTGAAATTGATAAAGTATATGGAATAATTGCAGAATCAATAGAAGCAATAAATCTGTTTATAAAGGAACTTATAGAAAACGGGTTTGAAGGAAATTATCCAAGCACATTACAAAAGTTACCATATAAATGGATATATGACACAACAACAGGAGACTGGTGTGATGCCGATGAATATATAAAAGAACTAGAAACAACACTATATAAATGTAAAAAAGTGTTTATAGATGATGATTAGGTAACAGATAAAATAAATAAACTTAATCAAAATATTTTTAAAGTATTTAAAAGCAATCAAAAAATGAATAAAAAATTTAATTTATTTCATTAAAGAGCTAAATTAAAGTTGAAGTTTTTATAACAAAATAACAGTATAAGAGAGTTTAACAAATATGACATTACTAGATTACACAATAGGAAATGACACATTTGAATATCCTGTATCAGATGAACAATTGAGACAATTCTTCAAATCAGAACTATCATCATATGACATAGTAGATGAATATTTAGATAACTACTATGAAGATGAAACAGAACAAGATAAAGCAGAATTGTATGATATGTATGGAACAGATATATCAAAGAACAGAAGTATACTAGTTAAAGATGCTTACGGTTGGCCACTTGATATTTTAGTTCAAAACGTATACGATTATTACAATGATGAATCTTGGAAAAAAGCAATGTTAAAATTCTTTGAACAGGATGCGCGTAACTACTATTTCAATAAATAAATATAGATAAACAACAATTAAGGCATACGACGAATGTAGCAATTAGCTATAAACGTTGTATGCCTTTTTTTATTTTATAATTTTCCTATTGTACAGAAAATATGTTTAACCTTTCTTTGACCAATAGTGCAACAATATTACAATTATCACTGTTAATATTTCTAAGAATAACTCTGCATTCATAATTTGTTGTATTCCTTTTTTGTTGTTTTAGATAAAGCAATTTTGCTTAGGTTTGATCGGGTTTTATTTTATCCTTTAAGTTATATTGATGTACTTTTCTATAAAGAAAACCTCCCTAAAATTTAGGGAGGAATTCAACAAGAGCTAACTTATTTGAGCATACATTTCCAATAACCATCATGATCTTTATACACTTTATGTGTTTCGAGGAATTTTGCAATGTGATCAATACAATACATCCCATCTTCATTGCACTCTAAATCATCATGATTGAAACTATCACAATACGGACATACAAAATCTTGACAGAAGTTATAACAACCTTCATCAAAATCTTCGGGAGTTATGCCTTCTCCTGGATCCATGTAGCTGTAAAGATCTTCAGCAATACGATCGCAGTTTTTATGAGCATACCAGCTATAAGACTCACCATTACATTTTAAGAAAGAATAACTGTACTCTTCTCCTTCATAAATCATCATATGACAATAGTCACAACGATGAGGTTTACGAGCAACACGATTTACTTTTTTGATAATTTCAACCATTTTCTATTCCTCCTTTAGTGTATATGTATATTATATGATGAATATTTGAATATTTCAACTGTTATTTAGAAATAATTTCCCCTTGTTCTCTGCTCCATCTTTTCTTTAATGTACCGTCTGTATTGAAATATAGATAAATACTTTCGGATTTTCCATCTTCATTTTGTATTGTGTCATCTTCTTTTACTGGATATAACTTTTCATTTGTATATAAGTTTCCTACCCAGTTATGAAATACTACATAAAGATTGTCCATTGTTGTTTAGATTTTTCCTCATTTATTAACCAAATTGATATTCTATATAACCACACTGATTACATTTATATTCATATTGTGAAGGATTACTTGTAAGGATTACATTTTCATGTCTACACATTCCTCCACCGCACTTTGGACAAACATACTTTGGCTCAGACCACTCATACTAATAATAATGTGGAACACCGATAGATTTACGGTATTCATCTGCTGTTGGCAAATTAGTTACAGATACATCACCAGTATTTTTACCGTAATTAATTTGAAGTGTTTTCATATCAGTTGTTGTAGTTGTTGTAGCAGTATTGACATGATCTGTTGTTTCACGAAGTGGTTGTACTATTGGAACTTTGCCATTAATCATAAAATCATTATATGGGCAATTTTCACAAGGGTTAATAATGCTCAAGTATGGACCATTAAATTGACAACCTTCACATACTTTATTCATATTATACCTCCCAATATTAATCATCAACAATAATAAGATAATTTATAAATTTTGTATTGTTAATCCCATAATCCATAAAATTGTTCTGAGAACAGCTTAAAGAATTCGTTCTTAGCATCTTCTTTTTTCTTATCTGCCTCTTTCCAATCCATATCATTGTATAATTGATTGTTTTCATCCATTAAATCAAGAAGAACAATCATTCTATCTAGAATGGCATTATATGCTTCCTCATTGACAACATCATTTGGATTTTCTTCTTTTACATCAAAAAAATTATCTATAACAACAGGACTGCCCATTCTGTTATAACGATAGTTGGTTAGAATCTCCTTCATAACAGACATAAACCATCCATATATTTCCCATTGAGCAACTGGGGAATAACCATGCTTAAGAACAAAGAAAATGCGCTTAATAAAAATTGGAATGTCTTTTAGATTGCGCCACCAGCTTTTGCCATGAAACATAAATAGTCCGAAAGAAAGTTTATTAATATTCATAATTACCTCCTACTAATTCTGGGTTATTAATAATGATGCGCTTCAATTTTATTTAAACAGATAGATAATAGCCCCTTGTCCATTAGCCATCATAGTTTCTTTTGGAACTACAAACTCGTCTGGTTTGAGGTATACGTTCATATTTTCCTTCTTATCTAATGTCAGTTTAATAGGTTTAGACAATTCTTCTGTTAAACTTTTTATCTGTTCAATTTCGTCTGTTTCTTTTTGACGTATATTATCAATATCTGATTGTACAATAGATAAGAATAGTTTTAAACCTTCTTTTTCTTTTTGTAACTGTTCTTGTTTTGTTTTATTGATTCTAAACTTATTTAGATCTTTTATGTACTTATTCCAATCCTTAAATTCTAACTGAATGTGTAGAATTTTATTTCCACTTTCATCTATTACAAATAGTCTGTTAAAATATTGAGGATCATCAGAAAAATATCTATTAGGATTAACTAAATAGAAATCTTGTAACTGTTTGTATGTAATTTTTGCTTGAGGTAATTCTGTTTGTTCATTAAAGCATTCCCATTCATCATGTTTAGTTATAAACTTATCAAGTACAGGAAAACTTAGTGCCATTAAAACAAGTCCTCCACCTAATATCATAAGCATAATCAAAAGAATATTCATTAAATACCTCAATTAATCAGTTTCAGAATTTTCTTCAACAGTAGAAAAATCATCCTCAGAGCCAACAAAGTGGCATTGGCTGGTTTGTCCGTTGGGCATCTTCACGCAAAAAGAAGCAATGGAATAGTAGTAGCCCCCGTTTCCGGCATCTGCATCACCAACTGCCTTGCAGATAATGTTGCGATTATGCATAATCGTGACCGTTGCAGAGCAGCCATAGGTATCGCCATCGTCCCAAGGCTCATACTTAATATCACTGATTGCGGTGATTACCGCATCTAATTGCACATCTTCAAACTGCCCATAAGCAGAAGCGCAACAATCCTGTTCAGTTTCCTCGATGCGCAATTCCATGCCATTATCCAGCCGAATATAATTGTCCTTCCATTCCACAATGCGGTGGTAAAGCATTGCATTGCGTAGTTCGTCAAAAGAAATATTCTTAGCCGTAATCATCATTCATCCTCCTCCGCTGACTGTTTGAGCCAATCAAGCCATTCGCCATGTTCCATTAATATAAATCCTCCGAATAAAGCTCTGTTTCATGTCTTTCACGTTTTAACTGTCGTGTGCTTGCACTTAATTGCCCGTTATTCATTGCAATATTAAACGCTTCATTTCTATCATGGAACTCTCCATTGCTATCAAGAAAGCCTTCAATGGCACATTCATGAGGAGGAGTAATGCCCGCATCACGCATTGCACAGTAAATAGAACCATGTCTAATACCACCAAACACTGCATCGGTTCGTGTATCTTTAATTGCTGCACAGATAATCATAATTTATCCTTTCTTTTCATAATGACCAGGGACCTAAACCAAAATTATGAATAATAGTAGAACTGATAACATTATGTTCTTCAATATAGTCCAATAATTTTCTTATAATCTTCTACAGAAATCTTATTCATCTTCATATCTATATACGCTTTTAATTCTTCTGCATCATACATACTTGGCATATTATAAATGTAACTGCGAATCTTATCTACAGCTTTATTTGAATCAATATGCTATTTGGATTCATCTACACAAGTCTCACTAATTAGAAATTGACTGTGATTTAACTGTTCAATCAAATAAATCAGTTGTTCTTTTGATAATTGGCTCAATGTTTCTTTATCATGTTTACACACAGTTCTACCCCATCCATTCATCAAATTCTTTTAATTCTTCTTCGGTAGGTTCAGTATGTTCAAGACCATATATACAGCCAGACTCAAAACAACAGCCATCTAAATCTTCATATGTTTCAACCCAATCCGGATATTTGATCCATCCGTATTTGCATCCTTGACAGTATTTAATTACAGGGTCAATACAACGAGTTGGTTTATTCATCTGGTGTCCTCTTTCGGTTATTTAAAGTAGTTTAACTGATAATATAAAAGGTGGCAATTAGCCACCTTTTTTAAATAAACATTATTGCGTAGAAGTCGCCCAGCGACATATTTTTAGGAAGATTATAAATGTCGTATAATTCGATGGCTTCCTGAATCATTTCCTCGATTGTGAAATGGATATTTCCGCATTTTTTGTTGTAAAAGACGATTTGCATTTTTTAATTTCCCCTTTCCTTTTATGCTTTTATTATATGATAAATTTGATGATTTATCAACTTAAAAGAATAAATTAAGAGAGAAATTTTACTGTTTGTTAATTACACATATCCAGTCTGTCTTCAACACCGCCACGCCTCCATCTAACATATGCTTTTTCTGCATTATTGACTTGCTCCCAGTCGATTCCCAACTCTACACAAACAGTTGTTATAATGTCGGTAGCTTCCGAAAATCTGTCCACATCCTCTATTCTCTTGATGTAGTACCATAGGCATCCAAGCAAGAAAGCGATACGTTTCTTTTTCTTACTGAACAGCATCAGTCATCACATTTCCTTTCCGTGTCTGACAATTTCAGCAGCTTTCCAGCACAGCAGAATGGATTCTCAATCCCCGCGAACTTAAAGTACGATTCAGCAACACAGTGTCCTTCTAATACGCATGAATCACACCGCACAACAGGAACGGCGTCAATGGTGGGCGCTTTATCGACCGTTTCCGCAAGAATAAGTCCTACGCCTTTAACTTCTCCGTCAACCAAGACAACATCGTTAAATACTGTTTTCATCAACGCATCAGCATCAATTGGTCTCATGCTTGTCCTCCGTCCTATACAGGTCTGCAAAAGATTTGGTGACTTTCACAGTTGCAACATCTCCGAACTCATCACACAGCATGTCCTTAATGGCTATCTCCATTTCGTTGTGAACAGCTTCCTTCAATTCTTCAAACGGGAGTAAACCAGGCATGTTCTCATCAACGGCAATATCAATTTCAATCGTTGCTACAAACTTTCCTTTAATCATGCTTGTCCTCCTCTTCGATACGTCGGTTATAATTGTCTAGATCATTCTGTGCTTTGTAGACGTGACTTTGGCACTCTTTACACTCAGGTAACAGTTCGTCTGTCATTTTGTCTATGTACCCGTAGCAGTAATACTGTGGTTTACCGTCCTTGTACCACTCTATGGACGGTTGCCCACGTCTTGATACTTTGCCACTCTCCGTTGCTTTACACGCCATTCCGCTCCTCCTCTCCGGCACGGCGGAGATGCTGATTGCGGCAATGCTCAAACCATTGCTTCATTCTGTAGATAGGGACATATTCCGTTCCGTTGCTATACACATGTTCTGTATCTGTCATCTTGTACTGCTCCATGAACTCCTCCACGGAAGCAGGGAATGTCATCATATCACCCATTTTCATTCTCCTTAAGATATTCTGCCACGATTTTAGAAAAATATCGCACCTGCCATATACTAGAAGTACAACAGGTGCGATAATATGTTATTTAACTGAAGATACCCAATCTAAAACTTCTTGAGGTGTATTCAAGATTGTTTTATTTGACACACCTAACAGCATATTATTGATTAAAGGTTCATTGTCAGTTATCCAAAATTGATGTGAATTAGCAGGAAGTACGTCGATAGGGTATACAGTACTGATATCCACACCTTTCCTCAGTTTCTGAAACTCTGTCGCATATAAAGCTACAGGCTTTCCTAAGGCATAAGCAATACCTGTTTCAACTGCTGTCCCAGGATCGTCACCATCAATGTAAGCTACCATAACGTCACACCACTTAATGTGCTCAACATCCGTATTAAATGTTTTCAGTGTATCTTGTAGCGTACTTTGGTCTTCAAAAATTACCCCCTCGTCTCTCCAAGGGAAATAAACTTCATGTCCATTGGCTTCAAGCAAATCTGCAATCTTCTTCTCATGCTCGTAATAAGCAAGATTATCCATTATTTGTGCAAAGTATACTTTCATTATGCAGCCTCTCCAGTGTAGTTAACTTCCTGTGCTTCCTTTACCATGCTAACATACTCCGCACCTACATTATTCTTTCTCCAACTTTGTGCAATCTTGTAACCAACAGGGGAGAGAATAACCTGACTGAGCAACTCAACTACTGCGCCCACAGCTGCAAACATCCAGATGGAACGAGGATCACACCAATCCTGCCATACACTGAACAGCAGTGCAAATCCAAGGTTATCAATAAATTGACCAATCATTGTAGACACATAACTTGCAACAGCATAAGACTTAAAAGTAGTACGATCTTTAAATCGAGTCAGAACGAACTTAGAAATAAAAGCATTTACACAAATACCTACAATAAATGCCGCAGTTCCTGCACCTAAAGGCCAAAGCATAGCTCCGAAGATAGAATCAAATTCTGTCCAATCGCAATAACCAGGAAGGTTTGCTCCTAAAGTTAGCAAACCAATAGCCAGAAGCTGAACACCAATGGCTGCTACATTTACCTTAATAGATGCCTTTGCTCCGAATCTCTTAACAAGCATATCGCCTGCCAGGAATGCAATCCAACTTACAATAATTCCTGCATCCAGTGAGATCCAACTTTCAGATACAATCGCCTTATTTGCAAGGAAGTTCATTGCAATAAGTGCTGCACACAACACTGCAAATGGAAGTGCAGGAAGGCATTTAAAAAGTACCTTTGTCTCTTGCCAGTCGTTCTTCAACCAATTTTTTACTTTGTTCATTTTTTTAACCTCTCGTTTTTTATTTTAAGTGAAGGTAGAAGTCAATGGCTTACTTCACTTATTAACTTTGTAATATTATATACAATATTTTATTCTGGATATTCATCCTTGATCTATTGTATATTTCTCAATCAGCATATTCAACTGTTTTAATCCTTTCATGGAGATTAAGTCTTGTTCATAGAGTTCGTCTCGTAAATGCTCCAGTACTTCGATTAATCGTTATCCGTCCATCTTTGCTCCGCAGTTGGGGCAGTAATCTGGTTGCCAATCTGACCATACATCAGCATCAAGCCCTATAAATTTATCTTTTCTACATATTGGACAATATGGATCGCCATCAATCCACCGCCCATGCCGCACCGGGGCAACATCTGCGACTGGAAACTGATTCAGAATTTTAACGCCACTCATTGTGATAGCGTCCGCATCATATAGTGCATCTCGTATTGCTTTCCGTTCGATATACTCATCCATCACTCAGCACCTCCGTCCATTTTTGCTCCGCAGTTGGGGCAGTAGTTGCTTAACTTCACGCTTTCTGCGCTTACAAGTGCCGCATCTCTGGCAATAGAGGGTGGAACATTTGGAAAGAAACCAGCCCATATTTCTTTCTGTTCATCACAACATTCTGAACATTCGGCAGTAACATTCCATCGATAGTTCACCCTTTCGTCATGTGCTTCCAGAATCCACCGCCCATGCCGCACCGGGGCAACATCTGCTGCGGGAAGCATTATTACATCATAGGCAGAAATCATGTCCGAAAAGCAACCTTCCACTGGTGCCGCTTTTGAAAGTACTTTTTCTCGTTCTATATACTCAGGCATTGTCAGAACCCCATTTCAGATGCACATTACTATAAGTGCAATGACCATTTGAATAGGAACTAAATAGTATTTTTCGTGTTTCAAAACCATATAGAGACAAACTAGTTGAATTGCACACAGCGTTATTTCAATAAGTTTTATCATATCACTCCACTTCCTGCAACCAAAATTCATGCTTACAAGCAGAACACGTTGGATATTTCGAGCAAGTGCATTTTTCTTTGTATAAGCTGTTTGGACACACGTTCACATGTCCTGTTGAAATGTCTGCGTCGGGAAACAGCTTCAAAAACTCGCTCTGTCTTGTCTTAACCGGATGTTCCTTTGACCATTCTTCCACAATTTCAACCACATCTTCTTCAATGCCTACAACTTCTTCTCTATAACAGGTACCTCTTAGTCTGCAGTTGTCACATGTAGAGTATGTTATGCACATCCTATGTTTTTCTCGAAGGAATTCAACAGCGTCCATAATCTTATCCTCCTGTAGTTTATACAAAGTAGATCTCATATCCAAGTTTCATCAGCTCACGAATCTCTGTGAGGGCTTGATAGCTAATTCGATCGTCAATGAGTCGAAAGCTCTTAGAAAAGCCATACTCCTCTTCACTGCTCTGACGGATCTCGAAAATGTAGCACTCATCTCCGTCCTGATCCTTTTCACAATATCGGATGCGACACTCTGGCTTTTTCATGTTACTCATTTCAAATCCTCCTATTAGTTATTCCACAAACCACCATTTGCAAATGCTACCCAACGATTAGTGACTCTATTCAGTTCGGTGTCGTGCTCAAATACATCACTTTACAACTCTGACATCCTAAGTCAATATGTTTTAGAAGATTATCTACATATATAATTATATAATATAATTATGTTTTTATCAACTGTTCATATAAATAAATTGTCATTTTCTTCACGAATTGAGTTAAGAGATCCGTTCATATGTAATAGAAGTTCATCAAGATTAATGTGTCTACCAGTAGGAAGAAGAGCTCTATTAGGAGGAGTATGTGCAAATGCTTTTTTACCATTTAATTCAATAACTAATGAACATGGGTCTTTATCTTCCCCTTTACTGCCATCAAGTACAATTGCAAATTCATTATTATTAATGTTGTATACGATTGCTCCACTATCGTATCTCATTTTCTGAATATCTTGTATAGTTAAAAATTTACTCATAAATATTTCCTCAAATTGTTTATTGACGGCGGGTGTTATATCCGCCGTCACATTACTTATACAACATACAGTTTCTTTTACTACTTTAAACTCCAACTTGCTGTGCCAAAGATGCAATACCTTCCGCAATGCATTTCAAAGTAGAAATATGTATACCTAATGCTTCTCTGAAACAAGATGGGCTCTTATGGTCATGACACACATTAGCTTCAGGAGCAAACATATGGCCATTAATTTTATGTACTTGCTCGAAAATCATGTCAGACAGTGCTGATGCTTCCTCAAGCATTGCGGACAAAGGAATATCATTCTTAGCTACTGCACAAACGTCATTAGATGTACTTGTAAAATTATCGTAATTCATATTATTCTCCTTATCATTATGTTATAGATTTGTAAGCATATCAATATTAAAAAATGGTAAGTCATTGTAATGGGTTTTACCATATACAATCAGCTATAATTATTTTCTTTCCGACGTATTCTTATTCACATATTTTTCAAGTAGCTGTTTAATTTCTTTAAGATAACTACAGATAGTAATAAATCCAATTTCAGTAGTTAGCATAATAATAAGTATTCCAAAGAAAATTCCTATAAACTGAGACTCACGCATTATTTGTTTCTCCTTTCGGCGGTTGCCACTTTTCTCCAGTTTGACGAACAAAGAACAAATACATCACTTGACATCCATATTTATTCGATGCCATTTGAGTTGAAACTAAAGAAAAGCCTTCTTTCCCATAGAAATTCAAGGTGTCTTGCAATGCTTCTGTTGCGTAATTACTCACAGTAATACAAACATTTTCAACCACATTTAATCATTCTCCTTTCGGCGGTTGGGGCGTCATCTTTGCGCAACAATGCGGACAATAGTCCGAACGCAACTTGTTTTTTCTGTTACACCACGCATAATCTTCCTTGTAAACCTTTTTGTGGCACACAGAACAATAAACCCCTGCGTTTGCACATTCTGTCAAAGATATCCAATGTCCACACTCCTGCACCGTTACGCCATTATCAATTAGGTAGGATGCAATATTTTCAACAGTTTCATCGTCAAATTCTTCAAAATCATCAAGTCCAACAGTCTCACAAGCAAATGCGCTCTTAACCCTTGTGAGATTATAAGCGTAGCTGTCTCCGATATTAAAATATTCAGCAAGCATCTCCGCCAGCTTTTCCTTAACATCCATCACTCAGCACCTTCTTTCGGTTCTCCGTAAGAGCAGAAGTCGTCAGGTTTACGGCTCAACGGAGCGGCGGTACTCATTGGATGGTCGCAGTGATGGTTCTCTGGGTCACAGTGATTGCAATCCCAGCATCTAATCACTTCCACTGCGTCAACGGTTGGAGCGTTTGCAATTTGGAATGCGTCTACATAACCATAGGCACCATCCTCATTAGCCTCTTTAATGAGAGCGTTTGCATCAATCAGACGCTTTTCATTTGACACCTTTTCCTTAACATCCATTGTTATGCCTCCTTTTGTATTTCCATAAAGTGGTTGACATATGTTTTCACATCTTGTAATTCCAACCTACACAGATCACACACTTTTGGTTTATCTGTGAACCATTATTAAATGATACTATTCCCACTCCATATATTAACTGCCATGTTGATTTCATGCACTAAATAGTCATCAACAGTGTTTTTTACTTTTCCATTTTTCCTGTCGTATTCGACATTATCGAAAATTTGTCGAGCTTTGCGTTCAGCTTCTCCGGCAGACATATAGCACTGGTTTTGCAAAATTTCCATAGTCTGTAAAAAATTTCTATGTGTTCTTTTTACCATTGTGCAATGCCTCCTAAATTTGATTTATCTGTGGGCGGTTGTTAGCTGACATTTTTCTTATTATACATATATTATATAGTTAATAACTTTATTTTCCAACTGTTTGCATTTAATGATAAAAAATTTTTTGATAATTTATTATCAAATACCTCCGTTGTTTCTTTTGTTATGAAAAGGTTCAACTGGGATAAAATCTTTATAATTATTTGAAACCCTACAATCTTCGTATGAACAATCTTGTTCACATCCATAAACATAAAATGAATGATCACAATAATCACAGATGCATTCTTCTGATGAATACATTAGATTATACTTAATTTTTTCTGCTCCATCATAATGACTTGATTCATGAGTTCTACATTCACGAGCGTTTCTAAATTCTTCACCACAATGATCACATCTATAAAAAGTAGTCATAGATTATTACTCCTCAATGTTAAATGTAAAACGTAACTTGCATTCTTTCCTGCCCATACTACTTAACACTGAAACGACGAGACTGACAAGGATGAGACAACTCAACGAAGATATTAGGATAACGATTTTTCAGCTCCTTTGTGTCAAGACGCTCAGTAATAACGACAGTATTAGTAACTTTATTATTGCCTTCGATATACACATCGTTATCACCAATATACTGCAGAATGTCTGCTTTCAAAGCATCATTCATCTTGGTAAGCTCTTCGATCATACGCTTATTCTCACGATACTCTTTACACATCTTCTCAAAGTTAGTCATCTTTATATCCTCCTTTTTACTTCACAATGTACACATTGTTATAATAATCCGGGATTGTAATCCAGCCGTTTTTGCGGCTGTAAGCGAAATAGTCCTCATAGAACTCTTCTAGATGAGAAGGCTGCTTAGCGCTAAGATCGAAGTCTCTGAATTCGCCCATCATCGGCTCCAGCTCTGCGTAAGTACCAGAGATACGACCACCGTACTCGAACTTTCCAACCCACATCGTGTCCTTTAAAATGGCATCCAGATTAAGCATAATGTGTACCTCCATCCTTTATTGTACATTTATTATATAATGAACTTCAGAATATTTCAACTGTATATTAATGGTTGTACATATATTTTTTCTTCCTCACAATAACCACATCTATAAAAAGTAGTCATAATAAACCTCAGATTAAATTTTCAATGTAGTTTCTGTTTTGAGTAAATATAGGAATTTCAGTATCAATTACCCACTTACTACGAGGAATATAATCACAAATATTTCCTACTTCATCATATTTAGTTATGCCGTCGTCAATTTTAATGCAACAACTACCACGCTTTAGAGTTGTAGCATAGTCGTTCCAATTAATACTCTTTTGCGTCATAAGCATATCTTGAATATCATTGCACGATTTGCCATTAAGTTCTTTTTGACTAAAATTTGCTTGGCCTACTGATTGTATTGAATTTCGTGTAGCATCTTGCTGTCTCCAAATAAAGTAGTTGCAAACTTCTTCTTTGGGGATATTAAATACTCTAGAATCAAACATTGCTCCTTTATCATAGGCATCAATATATTTGTTTCTTTGTCCAAAAGATGCTGTTGGATCATATTCACAATAATCTTCAATCATTGTTCTAAAATATTTGTTAAATGCCATAGTAGCCATACTTGCAGATACGCTACACATCTTCTGTAGATTGTTTCCAAACCAAGCATCAGTTGTAAGTTCTGCATAGTCAGTAAGTACAAGAGAAATCTCGTCACTCTGAGTATAGCCAAGCACACATCCTTGAATGTTCTCACAAAGATACTTCATAGTATCCTGCATAGTCTTGACTAGAATATCATCAAACGGCTTTTTGAATCCTCTTGTAAAAGTGTGAAAAGCCTTTCCATCAATACGAATAATAACAGGCATTCTACGAGTTAGATAATATCTGCTAATATTCTCGTAGTTGTTTTTCATGCGGTTTCCAAGTGTAGTCTTATCCATTATTTATTCCTTCATCATCTTCAACTAACTTAATTTCATATCTTGTTCCATCGTTAAAATTAACAAACAAACGTTGATACTCATCTGGATAACATAGGTTTTCGTATTTTGTTAAACATTCAATGGCATACGAAATACCAACACCGTCATCTATATCATAGAAACTTTCATCATAACAACCTACCTTATCATAAAAGCAAAGCTGAAAATTTTTAATCTTCTCTTTAATAACTATCATAAAAATAACACGTTACATCTGGATGTGTCTCCATATACACTCTCAGCCACATCAAATTGATGATACTATGCTGAATATTTTCTTTATACTCATCATATTCCCAAATTGAATCAGCGTTCTCATCATAATATTCTCTATCCAGATATTTCATAAGAATCTTTACTATTGGAATAATGTCCTCTTTTTCAACGGGAATTTTATATTCATCATCTTTTACATGTAGTAATCTAATAATTTCACCACGAATGCCCCAGCACTTTCTGAAATATGCAATTTCTACATCTTCATCTCTACCATCCTCAGGCCACTTTACACAAGATGGGATTTCATCACATTTAATATTTTTGCAAATAAAACCATTATCAAGACCCATAAGTCATTCTTCCTCCTATTTGTTTTTGATTGTACTCATGTTATCAAACCTCTTTATTTCCTTGTAAGTATTGTATAATATATTATACAAAAATACAACTGAACCGTAGAGACAACATATATAAACATTAAAAATTTTTATCTATTTTAATTGGTTACTTTAGTATACTAAAGTAACCATCAATACAATATAAATACTCCATAATTTATTGAATACTTGATTATTTTATTTATTTGTTTTATTCATATCTATCTTATTCAACATCTGAATTGAATAATAAATAAATATGTTTATTCAATACAATGTTTTTGATCGTTTTTCGTGGTGAATTTTTCCTGAACGGTAAAACTTTAAAAATTTTTAATAATTTATGGTGATTTTTTGGTTATAGTGCTAAAATAGATATGTATAAAAAGAGCTATATTACATAGTTTGAGGTATTAAAATATGAATGAATTACAAAAAAGAGCAAAATATCATCGTAAGAGACAAAAAGGTATGTCTCCTTTTTATTCTCCTGATGGTGGTAGTTGTATATTACCTGATTATGGAAATAGTACTTCAATAAGTACATTTAATAATAGTACTTCTGGAAGTGCTCCAACATCAGGTATGGCAGAAGATTATTTATAGAAACCTTTTAATGACGATGGTAGTCAATTAAGCAGACAAGAGTTATTAAATCGTATAAAATGTTGGTATCCTAATTTTAATGAGTATCTAAGAAATGGTACTAAAAAATCAAAAGAACAACTTTATATGATATATAACAATATAAATGAGAAAGAAAAACAAAAGATTAAGTAGTTTGAAATAGAAAATGACCCTAGAACTTATTAGAAAAAACAACCAAGTGTTGTAATAAATGACCCATTATATAATTTTGAAGATAATGAAAGAGAAGGTGAATATGAAGTGCAATCTTCAACTATTTCTTTGAAAGAAGAACTAAACAAACTTGATCATGAATCTTATGAAAATGCACATTACTGTAGTGATTTAGTATCTATGTATGAGGGTATCGAAGATAGATTAAGTGCTCAAGACAAGAATGAACTTCGTAAACTAATTAATAGTACAAATGATGCTGATACTATTGCAGCATTTCTTGCTGCTAAAAAATCACAGGATGAAGATATGGAAGATCCTTTAAGTAATCAAACACCTCTTTGTGAAGATGATTGTCCTTGTGATGATGATGACGATAGTTGGTTTTATTATAAAAAATCATCTGACGAAAATGATGATGCTATTGATGAGGATTATCAGAAAATGGATGATGATTGGGGAGACCCATATACAACAACAGAGATTGAACGTGTTCTAAAAAAGTTAACTAACAACTTTACATCGGAAGATGGAGATCTTCGTACTTATTATGTACAAGAAAAGATCCTTGCTATTTCTGTATTAAAGAAATATTATAATATTGTTGAAGTGTCTGATGGTCGTGTTGATGAGACTTCAGAACCAAGTTGGGTTATTTCTTATGCAGATCCAAAAGAAGATCTGAATGAAAACTTAAGCATGAATGAATGGTATGATAGTCCAGAACCAGATGAAGATAATGCAGATATCTTCTACGAAGTTTATGTAGTAGATCCAGGTGAGGATATAAGTTCTGTAATGCCTGAAGTATTTCATGATGAATATGAAATTGGTGATGCTTTTGATTATGCATATGCTTATGCGTTAAAACAGCATAACAAAGGTGAAAAGCATGTAGAAATTTATCGTTGTTATGAAGATAACATCGGTGTAAATCGTTATCTTGAAGAAACATTATATGCTGATTCTGATTTAGAAGAAGCTTTACATAAACCTAAATCAGTGTTATCTATGATGAAAGATGACGGTTCCTATAAGAAGATACAAAATAAGATTTTAAATATTCTACCAGAAGATTCAAGTGATGAATCAATTGAGATAACGTCAAACATTGATAATGGTGATGGTACATACACAGTAGAATTCACAGCTACTTATAAACAAGATGGGAAAACAGAAGAATTAAAGAGAGAAGTACTTTATAGCCCTGAAACATCAACATATCTTTTCTATACTGATGAAAGTTTAAATGAAGATGGTATCCAAAGTATTTCAGAGTTTAAAGATGTTTGGGATGAAAAAATATTAGAAGCTTCTCAAAGAAGCCTTGCAGCTAAGATAACAACAATAAATAAAGCATTAAACATAGCTCCAAGAGGTACAGAAGTATATAATGGAGTCAATTTTTATGAAGCAGTAGGAAATAAAGAATTTAAGAAAATTTCAGAAGATAATACTTCTGATGATGCTATTTTTTCAGTGCATGATATTGTAAGAGAATTAATTGATAATGATAGATAGGGTCTCCTTACAATTATGAATCCTGAAGGTCTAGAGGAAGGTTATCCTAATAGTATAGATGACAGATATTATCGCATTGACATTAAACATGTAAAAGACAGCGACGGATTTTTAACCGACTATACTTGGTGGTACGATGATGCTACTGGTTAGCATATATTCATCTTTGGAGACAGCGAGCTATATACTCCCGGAGATACTGATCCTGATTGGGAAACAGATTCAGAAGATACTGCACAGGAATGGTGGGACAATTACGTTGGCCCTTATGATGAGGAAGATTTCGACGAGTCATTATACGAAAGCTACTCAGACAAAGACGTAAAAGAATTTCTCGACGAACTTGGTGGATATACTGATTATGATGGCAAAGTCGAAGAGCTCATGGACTATTTTGGCATGACAAAAGATCAAGCTGAAATTGCTATTCAAGATTATGTGACTTCACCTAACTATGATGACTTTGAAGAAAATTTAAATCCTATCAATGAAGATTCTATTGATGATAAACCTTGGGATAGACTCGATTCTATACATCGTATTTTGAATGTTTATGATAGTGCAAACGATAAATATCAAGACCACATAGTATCTGAGATAGCAAGATTAGCGGGTTTCCCTGATGATTCATATGTTGGTAGTCTTGATCCTGATGATTATGTGTGGACTAAAATATCGGATGAAAAGTTACGTTGGTTAGACAATGTAACACGTCTTACAAATGCAAATAAGGCAAAAGATGAGTGTTTAAATGAATCTCAATATTCTGACTTAACAGAATACAGCGTAGTTAGCTACGATGGTAAACGATATAGTGTACATTATAATAATGTAGATAACTCACCTGAAGCTGACGCTCAACAATTATTTAATGATTTTAGAGCAACAGTTTCTATGATTTCTCCTTATGATGATGCAGATTATTTCTGGGCATCTATAGAAAAAGGTACTATTAAGTATATAAAAGATCAAAAAGTTGTAAGTAAGGACTTCTATTTTAATGCTGATGATGCAGGTATTGAAAATGATGAATGGTGTGAAGATATAATTATGCTTGCAGCATCAAAATTAGCATCTAAAAATGCAACTATTCAACCTCGTATGGTTTATGAATCTGTTGATTTAAATGAGGACATCGTTTTTATTGTGCACGTTTATGAATCAAACGATGAATTAGAAGCCACTGACTTTTTAGGTGATGTCAAAGTTACAATTCCAGAACTAATAAAATAGTATGGAAAAGGTGTTATTAACACTGCCATGAAAGGAATTACTCGCCAAGAGGTAGAAAGAAACAAAGGCATTTCTTCTAACTGGGAGATAGGATATCTAATTAATAATATTGCTTCAAGTAAATTCCATGAGTTGAACTCCGACAAATACTTTGTGTTAGGCGACAAGATTGAAGTTGAAAATTTGTATTCATTGCCTGATGGGATAAAATTACTTCAGAAGAAGTTAGGAAAAATGCTTTTACCAAGATATGATGATTTAGAGGAAGCAATTAGTGATTTATCTCATCCTGAACAAGAATTTGATTCTGCTGCCACATCAATAAATAGTAACAAATTACCAGCTATTTACAGTATGGTAAATTTCAATGAAGGTGATGTTGTTATTGACTTTGGTGGAGGTAAATTCGATAACGCAGTAGAATACATTAAAGATAAGGGAGCCACTTTATTGGTGTATGATCCTTACAACAGAAGTGCTGAACATAATCAAGAAGTATTATCCATCTTAGAACAAAATGGTGGAGCGGATGCTGCTGTTAACAGTAATGTATTAAATGTTATCAAAGAACCTGAAGCCAGAAAAGCTGTATTACAGAATATTAAACAGCTAACAAAACCTGGTGCACCTATCTATATAACCGTATATGAAGGACGTGGGGACGGAATAGAAGGCCCTACAAAGTCAGGCTATCAGCTAAATAGAAAAACTGCTGATTATATGGATGAAATTCAAGAAGTATTTCCCAATGCTAAACGCAAAGGTAAATTAATTGTTGCAACAAATTGAGGTGTTAATATGAAAGTTTTAAAAGAATCTTTTGATAGTATTTATGAGTATGTTGATGATATGATTGCTGACATCATGCCAACAATCATTAATAAAGCAATGAAGTGGGCATAGAATGATAAGACAACGATTACTAAATCGGCAGAAGAAATTATGGATGATTACAGAGAAGCAAGAGATCTTCTTGCAAGAGCTGTTACTCAAATGGCACTTATTCAATTAGATGAAAATTTATCTTCAACATGCAATGAAGATTATAATCCAGATGATTTGATGTATAACATGTATTTGTTGGATAATGTTTTAGCATCAATGATGGATAATGCAACAGATGACGAAATTGACGCAGACATCAAGTTGTTTGATAGAATAAAACGTATTTTAGATACAGATACTGCTGTTATGGTAGTTATTGATGATTACTACAATCCTGATTACATTAGTTTGGATGATGGAATTATTGCGGATGCCACAGTAGAAAAATTCGGAGACGTTATTACATTAACTAACGGTGATAAGATGGTTAAAGAGCAAAAGAATGGAAATACCTTCTTATACTTTAAGGATGAAGATTCTGCTAAAAGTTATATCGACTCAATTGACAAACTATATATGGATGAAGAAATTGAAGATCCATCAAAAGTTGGATCAATTATTGATAAAGTTGGAGATGCTGCTTCTAATGTTTATGGAAAAGTAGTTAACACAGTTTAGAAAAATCTAATGAAATAATACATGTGATCATTTACCGATCTTCATGATCTCCTCCCTAAAATTTAGTAAGTTTTGAGAGGAAGGGGGCTAAGTGTATATAATCTATTGGTACATTAGCCCCCAGATGATGCATTAGCTGATTAGTTAGATCATAATATATTCAGGAGGGAAAGAAATGCCTGAAAAGTTATCCCTACTCAGTGGGGCAAAGAAACTTTATGATAATTTAAATCAAAAAATTAAAACAGAAGTTACTGAACGTGAACAAGCATTAACTGATACAACTCTTGCTTTACAACAAGAAGTACAGGATCGCAAGAATGCTGACACTATATTATAGAAGAATATTGATAAAGAAACATCAAATAGAGAAGAAGCTTTACTGCAAGAAGCACAACAACGTAGTTTAGACATACAAGCAGAAGCTAACAGTCGTTTGATTGCTGACAGTGAATTAAGAAATAGTTTAGCTGAAGAGATTGAAAATCGTGCATTTGATGTAAATTAGTTACAAGGTTAGATCGGAAATGAGACGAATGCAAGATTGTCTGCCGATGCTAATTTGTCAAAATAGGTTAATCAAGAAATACTCGATAGAAAATCTGCTATAGCATCTGAATAGCGTGAACGTCAAAATAATGATTCTTCTTTAAAATCTCTAATTGAAAATGAAGGTAAGATAAGAGCAGCTCAAGATAATACTCTTGCTACGAATTTAAATACGGAAGTAGAATCTAGAATTAAAGCAGATTCTGATGAACAATCTGCAAGAATTTCTTCTGATGAAGCATTACAACAACTAATAGAAAAAGAAGTAGAGGATAGAAAATCAGCAGTTTCAATTGAAGCTAAATCAAGAGAATCTATTGATAATTCTCTGAATCAGAAAATTTTAAATGAAACATCTGTAAGAATTTCATAGGATGAGATCTTAAATCAATCAATTGAACAAAATAGATCTGAAATCAATACTGCATTATCTCAAGAAGCTTCTACTAGATCTGCAGCTGATACTGCTATCCTACAGTAGTTAACACAAGAACGTGAATTGCGTACATCTGCAGATACAACTTTACAATAGAATATTAGTAAAGAAGCAGATACTAGATATATTGAAGATAACCGTTTGCAATCAAGTATAACCTCTATTGAATCAAAGATTCCAGCACAAGCATCTGATAGTAACCAGCTTGCTGATAAAGCTTTTGTTAATAGTTCCATTTCAACAATGGCTTCTTTCTTTAAAGGGACTTTTAAAACATATGCCGCATTGATTGAGATCAGATGGCAAACAACAGATCCTGAAGGTTCTAACTATGTTCATAACGGGGATTATGCATATGTTGAATCTGATGAAACACATAATGGTGAATCTTGGCGTTACATCTATGTTCTAGATCCTGACAGTGAGGACAATGGCTGGCAAGCACAGCTAAAAATGAATGATACACCATTCACCCAAGCACAACTGGATTCAATTAACTCTGGTATTACTTAGAATGCTGTAAACCAAATTACTTTAAATACAAATAATATCAGCAGTGTTTCTACAAAACTGACAACACACGCAGAAGATTAGAATAATCCGCATTTTGTAACTAAAGAACAAGTTGGTTTAGGAAATGTTGATAACACATCTGATGAAGATAAACCAGTAAGTAAAGCTACAGAAGCAGCAATTAATGTAAATACTTTAAGAATTAATGAACACATTGCTGATAAAAATAATCCGCATAATGTTACATTAAAACAATTAGGTATTGATTCATTTGCAGGATATACTCCACAAACTATGCCTGTATCTGCTGCTTAGGAAGCTGCAATAAACGCTGTTGGTGATGTTTTATAGACACATATTAATGTTGATACAAATCCTAATCCGCATCAAATAACAAAAGCTAAAGTAGGATTAGGAAATGTTGATAATACTTCCGATAAAGATAAACCTGTAAGTGATGCTGTATAGACTGCTCTTAATAAGAAAGCAAATACAGAATCTCCTAATTTTACAGGTATACCTACTGCACCACTTCCTGATGAAACTTCTCCTGATAATCAGTTAGCTACAGTTAAATATGTAAAAGAGAATGCAGGTACATCTGGAGCTGTTTCATTCAGCATACAACAAGATTTAACTGAGTTGTAGAAACAAACTGCAAGAGAAAATATTAATGCTGCAGAAAATTATCGTACAAATATTCAAACAGGTTCGGGTATTGTTACATTAACAAATAGCTTACCTCTTGATTTGCATGATACGTATTATGGTTCTTTTGCACAAGTTGGTACACCGAGTTTATCAAAGTTTTCACCTATAACTTTTGTTCAAGGGAGTATTAGGGTAAACAATAAAAACATTCTGCCTAAAGGACAATCAACAGTTATAAATGGTGTTACTTTTACAGTAAGAGATGATGGTACATTTGTACTTTCAGGAACAGCTGAAGATTAGATTACTTATATAATTTATCAAAAATATTTACCAAAAGCTCAGTATGTTATTAGTGGTTGTCCTGACAATGGAAGTGCTACAAAATATGCATTGCATTTATCTCTATATAAAGGAAGTACAAGGATAACAAGTGCTGATTGTTATAATAGTACTACTGGAGGAGTAATTGACACATCAACATATGATTATGATAATTGTAGAGTTGAAATTACTGTTTAGAAAGATGTTGTTTGCAATGAGTTAATATTTAAACCTCAAATTGAAAGAGGTAGTATATTCTCATTATATCAAAGTTATGAAGAAAGAGATAAGATTGTTATTAGTGAAGATTCTTCATTGAAAGCATTGCCTTTAGGTTCTTCTATACCAGATAATATTGTTTCTTCTGATAGTTTATTTGATGGTGTTTATAATTTAGGAACAGATTCTAATCATAGTTATTATGTTGCAGACACTATTGAGAACAGCAAAGAAGTATTGTATGACCAGAAGAAAGTTATTGTATATAGAATATAGGAGAAAGTATTTACTGGTAATGAAACGATTATATATAATAATGTAACAACTGGTAAAGAACGTTTCCAATATGTTCCTGAAAGCGATAAACTACCACTTGTAGGAAATTCGCTTGTGTTAGTAATGTCTAATGCATTCCAGTCAGCTTCATTCAATGATTTAACAGATTCTGTAAAACGTAAAAATAATTCTGTTTGTATTGAAGATGGAATAAGTAATGACTATATAAGTTTCTATAGTTCAGATTATACAGATGTTGCTTCATTTAAAGAAACTTTGAAGACTTTATATGATGATGGAACACCTGTTAAAGTTTATTATATTAGACAAACTCCTATAACTGAAGTATATGACCCAATTGAATATTCTGCATATAAAGGAACAACACAAATTGTTTGTGATTGTGTTGTTGAGCCTTATATCAAAGCAGGGTACAAAGAGAATGTTTGGGACTTGTTAACACAACAAGGTGAAGTATCTCAACAAGTTGTTAATGCAGTTACTTATGATGAATAGACTGCAACAGAAGCATAGAAAAAACAAGCTCGTGAAAATATTGGCGCAGTAGATGCAACATATGTTTCAATATAGGGTGGTAAAATTGACACCATTAAAGTTAATAATGTAACTCAAACAATTACTGATAAATCTGTTAATTTAAATGTTGTAACATCGGTTAATGGTAAAAATGGAACTGTTACTTTAAATGCAAGTGATGTTAATGCATTACCTATTAATACAACATATGTGAAGAGTGTTAATGGAAAATCAGGAGAAGTAAACATTGATATCCCAGCTAAAACTTCTGATTTAACCAATGACTCAGGTTTTATCACATCAAGTGATATACCAAAAGAAGTATTCATTGCAACATATGACACTACTACATTTGCTGAAATACAAGCAGCATATAATGCTGGAAAGATATGTATCTGCAAACAAGACGATAAGTTTGCACATTTAACAAAGATTACCAGTACTCTTGCCTGTTTTACATGTGTATTATCTTCTTCAACAGCAGGGGTGTGGTCTGTAAACGCTGGAGATCTCTGGATGGAGCAATCTGAAGGTTATTCGCCTAAAACACATGCTTCTACACATGCATCTGGCGGTGCTGACCCCATTACGCCTGCAAGTATTGGTGCATCTTCAAAAAGTAATATTGTAACTTCTACATTATCTGCTGATAATTGGTAGGGTGACTCTGCTCCTTACACATACACACTATCAATTTCAGGTGTTACAACTACTAGTAATCAAGAATTATTACCTGCATTAAACATCACAGAAGAACAATTAACAGCCCTACAGTCTGCTAATATTCAAGATGGCGGTCAGTTATCTGAAAGTATATTATTAAAAGCTTTTGGTGATAAACCTACAGTTGACATTCCAATTAGAATAATACTAAGAGGAGACGCTTGATCATTTTAAGTATATAAGTAAAAAGAACAAATTTTTTAAATAAAGATTTGTTCTTTTTTATCTTATTTATACTCTGCTATATTAAATTGAATCATTTCGTATGATTACAAATAATGTTAAATTATAAGGAGGTCAATAGATGATACAAAAAAATGCGTAACACTTTATGTGTTTACATATATGGGATTGACCTAATGAAATGTTCTAATTTTTAGTTTTATCTACTACAAAATAATATGCAATTTTCTTACGTTGCAAGTGCAATCACTTCAAATAAATTAATAGTAGAAATACCTTATGAAGATGCAATGAAGCTTGTACCCGGATGTGCTCAAGCACAAGTATGTTTAACTGATGGTGCTGGAAATGCACGAGCAACAAATTTAATGTAGTTACGTATTGAGGAGTTGATAAATAAAGATGGCTATGATGTGTAAAACAGGAAAAGGCTCCTTAGTTATACGTGGTTAGATTAATAATAACGACTTACACGCTGAAATAAGAGATGCAGTAGTATTATCTGGTGTAACAAGTGTTAATGGTAAAACTAACATTGTAGTTTTAACAGCAGATGATGTTGAAGCTATAAGTTATTCAAAACAATAGAATCTTACACCGGAACAATAGTTATTAGCTAGAACTAATATTGGAGCAATCGATAAAGGTTATGTAGATAGTATTAGTAGTAACTTATAGACATAGATTGATAATAAAGTACCTACAACAAGAAAGATTAATTCAAAACCATTATCTTCAGATATTACTTTAACTGCTACTGATGTTGATGCGATTTCTGCTCCTGATGGTGGCACAGCAGGGCAACTGCTTAGTAAAACGGAATCAGGTACTGAATGGATAGACCCTCCGCAGAGTAGTGTCCAACCTGATTGGAACCAAAACGACGAAACTGCTGCTAACTATGTGAAGAATAGACCGTTCTATACTGGTGACCCAACAGAAAATGTACTTTTTAATGGGTCTTTTGTTTTTACCATTATCGGGATGGGTCCTATGGGCGAAAGAGGTGTATATAACGGTGTTACTGATTTTTCACCAGAAATAGGACAAACGTATCAAGTGTCTTGGGATGGTACTGTATATAGTTGTGTTGGTACAGAGTATAATTCATTAGTAGCTTTAGGAAATTTATCAATAATGAATTTTGGCTCGGATACTGGAGAACCGTTTTTAATTACATGTGGAACTGGTAGTATTAACATATATACATCGCCTGTTGGTGCCTCTCACACAATTTCTATTAGTGAATTTGTTCAAGAAGTAGTAAAAATTGATAAGAAATATCTTGTCCAACCTGATTGGAACCAAAACGACAGCACTGCGGCTGATTTTGTGAAAAACAGACCATTTTATACTGGCGACCCGGTGGAGACGGTGTTGGTAGTAACGAATCCCACCCAGATTACGGCGGTGC
>ERZ779737.35-NODE-35-length-132822-cov-19.387822_pt1 | contig 132822 bp, 112 predicted proteins | sample MGYA00511889_ERZ779737 | MGnify/ENA primary metagenome ERZ779737 (study PRJEB29588, sample SAMEA2163575) | human gut metagenome | biome: human gut; feature: human-associated habitat; material: faeces | place: Denmark | collected 2008/2010 ...
CTGCCCTAACAGGGGTGGGAGAGTAGGTAGCCGCCGCCCCTTAGAGCCCTCGGAGGTTGTTCCTCCGGGGGCTTTTTTTATGTCTTCGTGCGGCGGTGGTTCGTGGCGTGGTCCGGGGTGGGGCTCCAAGGGGCGGGTGTCTACCCATCCCCCCGCCCTTCCCGTGGGGAAGGGGGCCGGTCGCTGCGCTCCGATGTTGCCCCGGAGGTTATTCCCCCGGGTTTTTTATGTCTTCTTGCGATGGTGGTTCGTTGCATGGTCGGGGTCTCGGCTCCAAGGGGCGGGTGTTGTTTCAGGGCTTTTTTGTTGTCGTGCGTCAGGGGTCTTTGGCGTCGTCCTTTTCGCCGGCGGTCTGCTTTGGTGTGCCGGCAGACTCCGTTCCGGTTCGTCCTGCGTTTTCCGTCTTTCCGTCCCCGCACACCCTGTTTCTGTAACCCCTTTGTGGTCAGTTAGGAACGACATAACTATGTGCTTTCGTCCGTTTTGAAAACTGACGCGTCCACGGCCATATCCGCTAAGTCTCAGGGTGTCAGGGTGTTCCTGGATTCACATGCGCTCACTGTTCATTTTCGTTCTCTTGCCGGCACGGAGTGAAACCGCAACGGCAGAATTTCCCGCGATTCACTGCCGTTGCAGTACGTTATTTTCCGCCTCACCCTTCCAGCATGCCTTCTGGACTGCATTGCCTCTCCGGACCCTTTCCACAACGGCACCGATTCCCGCATTTCTCTGCCATTATGGTAAAGATAGACGCACTCACCTTCCGAAGGTGATACGGAAACTACCGGATTTGGCCCACCTTCGGAAGGTGGATATGCGGCACGTCAGGGGAAAACGGCTTCACATAGCCCGTGGAGCACATTTGTAGAAATCCCACCTTTGGAAGGTGAGATAGAAACGGGGGAAACTGCCCACCTTCGGAAGGCGAGACGAAAATGCGGTAAAACTACTCACATTATGGATAAGAAATCGGAGCGAGTCCGGCGAGAAGAAACTCTGAGCCGACTCCTTCGGAAGGAGTGGACGAATTGCAGGAAAGCACGACTCCTTCGGAAGGAGTATGAAAGTGCAGGAGCAACGGTATCACCTCTGCAGGCTCTGTACAATGGAAATACTATATACAAGGTCCCCTTACCCCTTCGGAAGGAGTGGACGAATAACGGGAAAACACTACTCCTTTCGAAGGAGTGAAGATGTAAGTGGGAAGGCTTTGGAATGAGGGAGATGCAAAAGGCTGGACGATACCAAAACGAGAAGGTGACGGGCAAACGGCAACTTTTGCCGGCACCTTCCAGGTTGTGGGTATGCTGACGGGATAGAGGCAGTTGCTGGCAGGCCCGTGCTGTTGTATCTGCTTTACTCCGGGATGGTGGACCAGATACGTATGGCGGTCGGGATGGGAGAAGAGGTGGGTTTGGAAGGATAGGTGTTCTTACGCAGGGTCCAGGGTTCTTCGAGTGAGTAGTAGTCGATGGAGAGGGCAGGGTCGGGACCAGTGGGGTCGGCCAGAAGCCTGTCCAGCCAGGTTTTCCAGCGTACGTGGTAGAAGTCGGCCAGGAGGCCGGACCATTCCTTGTGCGCGTAGTCATGTAGCCCGCCGGTGTCGGAGGCTGTGCGGTTGCCCCATGTGGTAATCTGGACGCGGGCGTTCCATTCGAGCCAGTCTTTCATGGCCTCATCCTCGCCCAGTGCCCTGGCCTGTGCTATCCAGTTGCCTGCCATAAATTCTCTCCGCGATGACAGCAGGCTGTCCTGGAGCAGTAACAGTGTCAGAAAGTTTTCTCCATGTGAGCGCAGAGCCGCTGTGTCGCGGCTGGTATATGCCTGTTGGATAGCCTTGTAAGTAAGCCTGCCTTTTTCTGCGATAGCCTGACGCAGGATATCCACCAGGTCATATTCAAAGTTATCACATCCGGCAAAATCCGGAGCAGCCTGAACCATGAGGTTTGCAGCCAAGATTACATCAGCCGGGTCGTAGTAGTCCGACATCTCAGACCAGGAAGAAGCCTGGTAGGTGTTCAGGGACGGACGTGCGCAGAAGATGGACTCGTGGGTGCCCTGCTGGGTGGAGGCGGCGGGACATTCGTAGATGGACCGTGCCAGCAGCCTCCAGGCCTGCAGGACCTCCGGAGTGATGCGGCCGTAGCGTGCCTTGACATAGCCCTGCAGCCATTCTTCCTTTGAGAAATGTTCCGGACGCCAGGGCAGCTCACTTACCAGCTCGTACATAACAGGATTGTTTTCTATCCCTTCCATGGTCAGGCCGACTCCGATCATTGTCGTTGAGAAACGGCTGGAGTCCGCCTTGTAGTATTCGTCTATAACGTGCTGCATCTTTCCGTGCAGCCCTACATTGCCCCCGAAATTGAGCAGCATGCAGTAGAGCCAGTCGTGTCCGTCGAAACCTTCCGGGCGGTACCATGAGGATGAAGGGTCACCCCACTGCGGGCGGCTTTCGGAGTAGAGGTCGAGGACCAGCAGGTCTCCCCTGGGTATGGATCTGATCATGGCGGGACGTGGATTGGCTCCCCAGGCCTGCACTACCCATTTGGCACCGGGACTGTGATGTTGCATTGCGGAGTTGATGGCGGTGCCGGCCGAATCCAGATTGACTCCTGCTGTCCGGCCGCCCTCGTGGAACGGGTCCATGCTGTAGAAACGGGCCTTGCCGAAAAGCTTTTCCTGTTCCTCATAGTATATGGCGGCTATTGTCTGAAAATTTCTGTCTTCGGGTTGCAGGAATGCGGGGCGATGGTATCCTTGCCACAGGCCTGGATCGGAGACATTGAGCCCGAGGCGCTCTGCGGCATCGTGCGGAAGCAAACCGGAGTATCCTGGTAGTACCGGCTCAATGCCCAGTTCCCGCATACGTTGCAGGATTCTGTTCTGAAGTCCAATGTTCCTCTTGTACCAGGAGTCGGGATTGGGACCTCCCCAACCTTCCAGATTATTCATGAGCCACCATGCCTGAAATGCCGGCCCGGCAATAAATTCCGCCGCATCGGACTCCGAGTAGCCAAGGCGGCGCAGGACATTGAGCCACAGCGCGTCAGAGCCAACGGCGGCGAGACATAGATTGATGCCGTGGAGAGCCATCCAGTCCAGTTCCTTCTCCCAGCGCTCCCAGTCCCAGAAAGCCATGGAGTAGGAGAATGTGCAGTAATTGAGGTAGTAGCGGTATTCGGTGCGGGTATAGTGACGTTCCGGTGCCGGAACCGGAGGCAGTATCTCCGGAAGGTCTGCCTGCATGCAGTTCCAGCTCAGGTGGATACCTGCAAAGTATTTCAGATACCAGTGGAGTCCGGCGGCGGCGCTGACAGGACAGTCTGCGGCGATGGTTATCCTGTTGTCCTGGCCTTGGGACAGTTCGAAGTACGATTCGGCGGCAGAGGTGTCTATGAGTATGGAGAAATTATGCGACGCACCGGGACAAATCCGCTCTATAAGTGCTTCCACTGATGCTGTGGGGGAGATCCTTGCATGATTGTGCGCAGACAGGTCGGTTGTGTGCAGGATGCTGTAAAGCAATGCTGCGAGGGCAGCCAGGAAAAAGCCGGTGTGTCTCATGATATTGTGTTATAGGTTGTGTTTTTGTCTGTGGCTCCGGGTGAGTTTCGGGAACATCTTCCGGAAACGGGTCATCTGCGTGGTTATGCTTCCGCCGGCTATGACGAGAGTGACTGCCAGCAGAATCAATACGATGCCGACTCCTTCACGGACCGACATGCGCTCACCGAAGATAGTGATTCCGAAAATGATGGCGGTTACGGGCTCGAGGGCTCCGAGAATGGCAGTAGGTGTGGAGCCGATATACTGGATGGCACTGGTGGTGCACAGGAAGGAGATTGCAGTGGGGAATACGGCGAGAGCCAGGAGATTGGCCCACATGTACCAGCGGGACGGCAGGGTGAGCTCAACGCCTGTCAGCAGGCGGACAATGAACAGGGATACGCCGAATAGCAGTACGTAGAATGTGACTGTGAGGGTTGCTGTGTTCTTGAGGGTACGCTGGTTTACACCTACTATATATATGGCGTATGTGAGGGCGGAAGTAAGGGCTAGGACAGTACCGGTCAGGCTTAGGGTGGATCCGTCCGTTCCCTTGTACAGCAGGGCTATGCCGCCCAGAGCCGTCAGCATGCAGAAAACTGTCTGGGGAGATATCTTTTCCTTGAATACGAGTGCCATGATTACGGCGACCATGATCGGATAGACGAAAAGTATGGTCGAAGCTATACCGGCCTCCATGAAGTTGTAGCTCTGGAACAGGGTGAGGGAGGAGACGGCTACCAGCAGTCCCATTACGAAGAGAGTCAGGGTCTCCTTGCGGTTGATCCTGAAAGAACGTCCGCGGGCATGTATCATGGTTGCCAGGATGGGAAGGGCCATGAGGTATCGGAAAAACAGTACGGATTCGGGGTTCATGCCGTCTTTGTACAGGGGCAGTGCGAAGAGAGGGTTCATGCCGTAGGTGGCGGCTGCAATGGCGCCCAGTATGTAGCCTTTGGTTTTCTGGTTCATATCTTGTCTAAAGTAGAGCGCAAATGTAGTAAAGTAATTCTATATTTGGATAATAGTAACTGATTTCATATTTTTGCAAATTGTGAGATTAACGAACGATAAATTATAACTATGTCAGAACAGCAGAACATTCAGCAGCCTGTCAGCCAGCCGGCAGATGCACAGGAGCAGGAGATTGACCTGATAGCTCTCGTGAAGAGACTGTGGAAGAAAAAAATATTCATCATCTACGTGACTGTGGCTTTTATGCTCCTGGGACTTATGGTGGCGCTTTTTTCCAAGAAGGAGTTTACGGCCTCGACAACTTTCGTACCCCAGACAGGCAAGAGCGGTGTGAGCTCGTCAGTATCATCCCTGGCGTCTTTGGCAGGTATCAATCTGGGGCAGATGGGAGGAAGTGACGCCATGTCACCGACTGTATATCCCCAGCTGCTGTCCAATGTTGATTATATCAAGGATCTGATGTACACTCCCATCAAGTTCGAGGAGTGGCCTGAGAAGATAACCCTGTTCGACTATTTTACCAACGAAGAATATAATAAGCCTACATTTTTCGGAACTGTCAAGAAGTATACGATAGGTCTGCCTGGGGTTATCCTGGGTGCAATCAGAGGTGAAAAGGATGAGGCTGATTCTCTGGTCAGTGCGGACAGTGGTCTCAACACTCTTTCGGAAGACGAGTATTCGTGCATGAAAGCTCTTACCCAGCTGGTCTCCATTACCATCAATGATAAGGACGGCTATGTCGAGCTTTCTGCCCGCATGGGAGAGCCGGTCGCAGCTGCGGAGCTGGCAACAGCGGCATTCAGGCTCCTTGAAAAATATGTGACCGAGTATAAGATAGAGAAGGCAAAATCCACACTGGATTTCGTCAACGACCGGTTCGACGAGGCTAAAGCCGATTTTGAGGAGAAGCAGCTGGCGTATGCCCGTTTCAAGGATGCCAACCGCAGCATAACCTCAGCCACGGCGCAGATTGCCGAGAGCAGACTGCGTCAGGAGTATGACCTTGCCAACACAATCTATACGGAACTGGCCCGCCAGAGAGTTCAGGTAGAACTTCAGGTTAAGGAAGATACTCCGGTTCTATCCGTAATCAAGCCCATAGTGGTCCCTGTCGAGAAATCCAAGCCTAAAAGAGCAATTATTCTGATAGCATTCACATTCTTGGGAGGCTGTCTGGGCTGTGCATCGGTATTCGGACTGGATTTTATCAAGCATCAGGGTTCAAGTTGGCCGCGTAAATGGAGGACTGAGGAGGAGGAAGAGGCGGATAATAGTAAGGAGGTCGTTGCGTAATGTCGTGGTTCAGCAGGAAAAACCGCGATAAGGAGGAAGTCCTTCGCGATAAGGAGTCTCTGGACAGGGGACTGGAGAAAACCAAAAGAGGGCTTTTTGACAGGCTGTCACGTGCTGTGGCTGGCAAGTCCAAAGTGGACGAGGATGTTCTGGATGCGATAGAGGACGCTCTGATTGCCTCTGATGTGGGCGTGGATACCACCCTGAAGATTATTGATATGCTGGAGGAGAGAGTGGCCCGTGACAAGTATATGAATGCCGCCGAGCTGCGTTCCATTCTGAAGGAGGAGATGGCTTCGCTGCTGGATGTGGAGGGGAAGGAAGATGCTCCGGTATTCGATTTCTCCAAGAAACCTTATGTGATAATGGTCGTAGGTGTCAATGGAGTCGGCAAGACCACTACTATCGGCAAGCTTGCTGCCAACCTCAAGGCCTCGGGCAAGAAGGTAATGCTCGGAGCTGCCGATACTTTCCGTGCTGCGGCCGTTGACCAGCTGGTGATATGGAGCGAGAGGGCGGGGGTGCCCATAGTCAAGCAGAGCATGGGGGCAGACCCTGCATCCGTGGCCTTTGATACTGTCAAGTCCGCTGTTGCTCAGGATATGGACGTGGTGCTTATCGATACCGCGGGCCGTCTTCACAACAAGATCAATCTGATGAATGAGCTGACCAAGATCCGCAATGTCATGCGCAAGGTCGTTCCCGACGCACCCCATGAGGTGCTCCTGGTTCTGGACGGTTCTACCGGCCAGAACGCATTTGTCCAGGCACGGGAATTTACCAAGGCAACAGATGTCACGGCTCTTGCAGTGACCAAGCTGGACGGAACGGCCAAAGGCGGAGTGGTTCTCGGTATCGCGGACCAGTTCAACATTCCCGTCAAGTTCATAGGAGTGGGCGAGGGTATCGAAGATCTTCAGATTTTCGATAAAAAAGCATTTGTAGATTCATTATTTGATTAGAAGAGAGTAAATTATAACGATATATGGACGTTTCATATAATTGGCTGAAGGAGTATGTCTCTTTCGATCTCTCTCCAGAGAGAGTGGCCCAGATTCTGACATTCATAGGTCTGGAAGTTGAAGAAATCAATATTGTAGAGGATATCCCGGGCGGTCTGGAAGGTGTAGTTGTCGCAGAGGTGGTGGAATGTGCTCCTCATCCCGATTCAGATCATCTCCATATCACCAAAGTACGTGCCTCACAGGGCGGGGACCTGCTGCAGGTAGTGTGCGGTGCTCCCAATGTAGCTGTAGGTCAGAAGGTCCTGCTGGCTACTGTGGGTACAAGTCTGCCTGCACCCGACGGCACCAGAATTAAAATCAAGAAATCCAAGATCCGCGGGGCCGAGTCTTATGGAATGATCTGTGCCGAGGATGAGTTGGGTATCGGCACATCGCACGACGGTATCATGGTTCTGGAACCTGAAGCCGTAGTGGGTACACCTGCCAGGGAATACCTTCGCCTGGGTTCCGATACAGTGTTTACTATAGGTCTGACACCCAACCGTGTGGACGGAGCCTCCCATATAGGAGTCGCCCGCGATCTCTCAGCATGGCTGAAACTCAACGGTCTTGGCGGCGAACTTACCCTTCCGGACGTATCTTCTTTCCGCGAGGGTGACGGAGAGTCCATACCCATTGAGGTTGTAAGTCATGACGGGGCTCCCCGCTATATGGGAATTACCCTTACCGACATCAAGATATCTCCTTCTCCTGAATGGATGCAGAAGAAACTGCAGGCAGTGGGCCTGAGACCTATCAACAACATAGTGGATATCACCAACTACATCCTTATGGAAATGGGCCAGCCTCTCCATGCATTTGACGCATCGAAGATTACAGGAGGTAAGGTAGTCGTACGCCGTGCAGCCGAAGGTGAGAAATTCGTAACACTTGACGGTGTGGAACATACTCTGTCCGCCCAGGACCTGATGATCTGCAATACAGAGAAACCTATGTGTATTGCAGGTGTCTTCGGAGGTCTGGAGTCCGGTATAACCGACTCGACTACTACAGTCTTCCTTGAGAGCGCTTACTTCAACCCCACTTCTATACGTAAGACATCCAAGCGTCTGGGCATCAAGACGGATGCCTCGTTCCGCTACGAGCGTGGTACCGACCCCGAAATCATACCCTATGCTGCCCGCAGGGCTGTTCTCCTGATGCAGGAGCTGGCCGGGGCCAGAGTTGTAGGCTGTGTGCGCGAGGACTATCCGGAACCGATTGGGCGCAAGCGGGTACAGCTGGATTTTGCAAGGATGGAGGCTTTGATGGGCAAGAAGATAGGTTCAGAGACTATTTTAAAGATACTGCGCTTTATGGATTTCGGCATACTTTCCTCTGATGACCGTGGGGTGGAGGTGACAGTACCGGCCTATAAGGTGGACGTATACCGTGAGTGCGACGTCGTGGAGGAGGTGCTCCGAATCTATGGCTATGACAATATAGAACTTCCTGACAGGATAGTATCATCATACGACAATACCCCGAATCCTGATCCCGAGACAGTCCGTGTAAAGGCCTGTGACCTTCTGGCCGCAAACGGTTTCATGGAGTGCATGAACAATTCCCTGACCAAGGCTGACTATTATACGGGTCTAAGGACATATCCCAAGGCCAATCTACCGATGGTCATCAACCCCCTGAGTTCCGATCTCAACGCCATGCGTCAGACTCTGCTATTCAGCGGGCTGGAGGTGGTAGCCTACAATCTGAACCGCCAGGCCGGAGACCTGAAGCTTTTCGAGATGGGCAATGTATACCGCTATGATCCGAAGGGTGAGGGCGATCCTGTGAATAATCTGGATTCCTACAGTGAGCGGATGCATCTGTCCATGTTTTTAGTCGGCAAGGGAACCCAATACTGGAGGAATACAACCGGTGCAGGGCATTTCTTCACTCTCAAGGGATATGTGGAACTGTTGCTTAAGCGTCTGGGAGTAAATCTCTATAATCTGGATTGTGCTCCGGCTCCTGCGGATCTCTTCTCCGAAGGTCTCATGTACACTGTGCCCGCTTCCGGCAAGACTCTGGTCATGCTGGGTACAGTTTCTCCGGCACGTCTGAGACAGTTCGATATCAAACAGCCTGTCTTTGCCGCAGAGATTGACTGGAGTCTGCTGGTCAAGCATTATCTCAAGGAGAAAGTGCAGTACCGCGAACTCCCTCAGTATCCGGAGGTGCGCCGTGACCTGGCTCTGCTGCTGGACGAGAACGTATCATTTGCCGACATCCGCAAGGCAGCGCTTACTGCCGAGAAGAAGCTCCTGCGCAAGGTAGTCCTTTTCGATGTCTACCGTGGGGACAAAATACCTGCCGGCAAGAAGCAGTATGCAATCAGCCTTACATTCCAGGACTACGAGAAGACTCTGACGGACAAATATGTGGAACAGATGGTCAACCGTGTTCTCGGGGCACTCACCCATCAGTACGGAGCTGTACTGAGGTAAAGTCCGTGCACGGGCAATTGCAGAGGGAAATAAAAAAACCGGAGCATCTATGTTCCGGTTTTTTATTGATAGAAGTTTAAGGGGTTACAGGTGGACAACACAGGTGATACCGAAATTGGTCAGGCCCATCTCATTGAAAGCGGCATTGGAATAATTGCGGTAATAGCCTATGCCTGCTCCGAAGGCCGGATTCCAGTCGATGGAAAGGGATACAGGTTTCGATCCTCCGGTGAACTGAATGCCGAATTTTACGATGCCGGCAGGACCTACATACGCATAGTTTTCCCTGCCGCCGACATTGATACCGACACCGGCGTCCAGAAACCAAGTCCCCGCGTCGGGCGTCCAGTCATACCACCTGCAGGCTTTCCAGTTGTACATCAGTGAAAAGTCAGCTGTGACAGTGCCCCCATAGTTGCAGAAACCGGCGCCGAAACGTCCTTCCACGTAGCCTTTGGACCAGTGGTATTGTGCGTCGAACTGTACGGTTGCACCGGTACGGCCGCCGACAGCCCATCCTTGAGCATTACAGCTTAATGAAAATAGGACGGAAGCAGAAAGTATCAGGATGAACTTTTTCATGATTCAATTGTCAGGTTAGAAACGATAGCGTACGCCTATGGCAGGGCCGATGCCCCAGTAGAATCCGGCACCGTTATGTATTGAAACACCCAGCTGTGCCCTGATATCGAATGAGAGTTCCAGAGGGAACCAGAAAGAGTAGGATAGTCCGACATTGCCGGCGGCTGCTACGTTGAAATGTCCGTTGTTGTTGCCGAGGACTCCCAGGCCGACAGCTGCACCGGGACCAGCATACCATGCCCAAGTTCCTCTGCTTGTCCACTGGGGCTGGGCGAAAGTGAAGTCATACAGGGCTGTCAGGTTCAGATCCCAGGTAAACAGACCGAGATCGATTTCGACGAAGTCGGCATTCTTGACAAAGTGCTGGTAGCTGACTTCAGCTCCCCATCCAAGCCTGCCTCCGATAGCGCGGGGCTGGGCGTAAACTGCTGCTGCTGTGAAAAGCGCGATGGCGATAATGATAAATTTCTTCATCTCGTAATGATTTAGATGTTAATTATATGAATTAATAGTATGTAACAGAGGAATTCTCCACCTCTGACAAGATGGAGTTGGCCACCCTGCTGGCTCCGAAGCGGAGTAGGGTGGGTGTGAGCCATTCCTGACCGAGCACTGTCTCGGTGATGGCGTAGTAAACGGCTGCATCTTTAGCTGTGGATATGCCTCCGGCGGGCTTGAAACCAATCCGGCGTCCGGTTTTGACGAAATATTCCTTGATGCAGTCGCACATAATGATGGCGGCGAAGGGGGTTGCCGCCGGTTCCATTTTGCCCGTGGAAGTCTTGATGAAGTCTGCGCCGGATTCCATAGCCAGGAAAGACGCCTCCTTTATCATCGATTCGTCAGCCAGCGCTCCTGTTTCCAGGATGACTTTCAGCACAGAGTTGCCTACTGCCTGACGCACTGCCCTGATCTCTTCTTCGCACCGGCTCAGGTTGCGGTCCAGGAAACTATTGAGGGCAAGTACTATGTCCACTTCGTCAGCTCCATTCTCCACGGCCATGCGGCTTTCCAGGACTTTGACCTCCAGGAAACTCTGGGATGCGGGGAAGCATCCTGCAACTACGGTCGTGTGTACTCCGGGAACGGTGAGGGTCTGCCTTACTGTTCCGGCGAAGTTGGGATATACGCAGATGGATGCCGGCAGCGGGTATCCGGGAAAGCGTTTCTGGAAGTCGTTTACTTTGTTCACCAGTCTGGTGATACTGGAACAGGTGTCCGTCGCTTTGAGTGATGTCAGGTCGGTCATGCCGAGGCATGCTGTCAGCACTTCGGGTGTCATCCAGTGACTGAGATTGTCATGGATGGCTTTGATCCTATTCTCTATGATGTCCATTATTCTCGGTTTTTAGTGTCAATAAGGATGGTTACCGGGCCGTCATTTATGATGGTCACTTCCATATCTGCACCAAAGATACCTTTTTTAACGGGCTTTCCCAAAATATTTTCCAACCTTTCCAGAAATTTTTCGTACAGGGGAATGGAAATATCTGGCTTTGCCGCCTTTGTGTAGGAAGGTCTGTTCCCTTTTTTGGTAGAGGCAAAGAGAGTGAACTGACTTATCACGAGGATGTCCCCGTCCACGTCCAGAACCGAGCGGTTCATAATCCCGTCTTCATCGTCGAAGACGCGCAGGTTCACTATCTTATGGCAGAGCCAGTCAATATCTTCCTCCGAGTCGCCCTCAGTGATGCCAATGAGGATATTGAGGCCTGTGCCTATCTCACCGTGACAGATGCCCCCGATGACTACGGAGGACTGGCTTACTCTCTGGATGACAGCTCTCATCAGCCCCGTATCTGAACTGTTATGCCGGCGGCCTTGAGCGGTGCGGCTATTGCTTCCATCTCCTCCACGCTCACTTTCTCCAGGTCTTTGGCCGGCGTTTCCCGGTCTATGGTGTACATCATTACTTCCCTTGGCCTGAGACTCAGGACGATATCTCTCCATGGACCGACGCTCTCCCCGCAGGTGAGGTCTATCCGGCGTCCTCCGATTGTCCCCTTGAGGAACATGGTCTGGAGGATGAAATTGCCGTTGAACAGGCGGAGGTTCTCTACGGTCTCCGCGAGGGAATAGTGTCCTGTAGGATTGTCAATGAGCCGGATGTATTCCTCCAGTCCGCTGTCTATTTTCAGAATGGGATTGGTTACCTTCATCAGGGCTTCCCGGATTTCCTTGCGTCCGGTCATGGTGGCATTGGAAAGGACGGAGACAGCAGCGGAGGGGAAATAGCGGTCTCTCATCTGCAGGGTAAAGTCGATGATCTCGGGAAAATCCGGATGGATGGTGGGCTCTCCGTTGCCGGAGAAAGTGATGGTGTCCACCGGAGTGCCTTCTTCATGCAATTCTGCGAAGCGTTCCCGCATCCGCTGGAATACAGCTTCTTTAGTGGGGATGACCTGGTCGCCCCGGCCGTCCTTGTTCCATCCGCACTCGCAGTAGACGCAGTCGAAGGAACAAAGTTTGCCATTGTCTGGCAGAAGATTGATGCCAAGGGAATTACCAAGGCGGCGGCTCTTGATGGGGCCGAAGACTATTTTGTGATAAAGTATAGTAGACATGGTTTATGCTGTTAGGTCTTATTAATTTCAGAGCAGTCTTCTCGAAGTGCTCCCGGAGGTGAGCTGCATGGTCTCGAAGTCCACGGCGTCGATGAGTACGGCTCCCGGACGCTTGCCCGGCTCGAAGGAGCCGAGAACGGAGTCCTTGCCCAAAGCAGCCGCTCCGTTGAGACATGCCCAGGTCAGAATGGTCTGGAGGGGAATCTGCGGGTAATGGCTGTGGATGCACTTGAATTCCTCGACCATCGACAGTACGTGGTTGGAGGACAGGCTGTCGGTGCCTACGGCTATGCGTACGCCCATGCTCATAAGCAGGGGCAGGTCGGCCATTGTTCTGTGGATGAAAATGTTGGAAAGCGGGCAAGTAACCCACGTGCAGTTGCGCAGCATGCTTTCTGCGGCACGGATGCTGTCCTCGCGGGCAACGGTGTTGTGTATCAGCAGTATGTGCTCATCGAACGGTGCCGGATGCACTTTCTGCAGCTGGTCCAGGAAATGGAATACGGCGGGCTTGCCGGTGGCCGGAGCAATGCTGAGATGACGGTTGGCGTAGTTCTCGTAGAGGGGGCCGCGGTGGAAACCGATCATGTCGTCCTCCTCCTGGGATTCCTGGTTGTGGTAGGATATAAAGCCCGCTTTCAGACCTTCGGCCGAGGCCATCCTGAGCAGGTCCGGACTCATGGTATAGGGCGAATGAGGGGTGACGGCGGCGTCAAGTCCGGCAGAGACGGCTTTCTCCACCAGTTTCCTGGTGTCGGCGATGACCCCGGGAGCATCTTCCGGCTCAGATCCGAAGACCTCCACGAATGTCCTGGTGTACATGGGACCCTCGCTCTTCATGGCGAAGCTCTCGTCGCAGTTGGAGATGTCGGCCATGGCGCTCACTCCCTCTGCATAAAGTTTTTCGAACTGCCTCCGCATGGCTTTTTGGCGCTCTTCTGCCGGGGCTGATTCTCGCAGGGCGTTGATCTGGTCGATGAATCCAGACATGCCGGTGGCCTCGCGGAACTTGCCTTCCAGATGCGACAGCTCTATGTGGCAGTGGGCGTTGGTGAAGCCGGGCACCAGTATGCCGTTGTAGAATTCGGTGCTGCCGGTCTCTCCGTCGAGCCGGCCTATGCCGGTGACTGTTCCGTCATCGGCGAAGTCCACATAACCGTTGCGGATAGGATCCGAAGTTATGGGGAATATGTAATTGGCAGAAATCCTTCTCATTGTATCTTTTTTACATTTGTTGGTCTGAGTTTTTCGGATGTGTCCCGTCTGAACTGGAGCGGCCTGTCCGTTTTGATGGCGCTGACCTTACCGGCATTTTTCTCCATTTCCGGATCGGCGTCGGTCTCCCTGAATATTTCAGCGCCGGATATTGGATTATGCGCCGGTTGAGGACTGGCAGCGGTGGTGTCAACTGCGGACGTGTCAGCAGTTGACTTCAGTTCGTGCATGAATCCGATGGAGGAATGGAACTCGAAATGCCTGTCCGAATTAAGAGCCGAGTCGCTGAATACCATGAACGGATAACGCGGCCTCAGCATGGCGGACGAGTCCGGCAGAGGGGACGAGGGGAGGAGAGTGTCAGGCTGGAAGAACAGTATTCTCATGTTCTTGTATACAATCGGCGAGTGTACGCCGTCGGCAGTCAGCATCTCCAGGGAGTCGACAATGGGCCAGCCCTTGGGGCGGTTCTCCTCAGTCTCTATTATCTTCTTGAGCTCGGCTCCGCGCAGTTCCAGCATGAGCTTTGTCTTCTCGAAGACTTTCAGGAAGCGGTCAGGACGTTCCAGGTAGTGGTTCACGCTGCGGGTGTAGTCCTCCGAAGTGTATCCGTACCGGTTGAATACCGGCTCGTAAATCATGAGAGTGTCTGTCATCCTGCGGTACTTGATGTCGGCTTTTACAGCCTCATCGGTCATGTACATGTCGTAGTATATGCTGGACATGACGTCCTCCGGTATGATATCTCCGTTCCGCCGGCAGGAGGATGCCGCAAGTACGGTACAGGCTATACAGAGGAGTATCATGCAGGTCTTTCGGCTCATATCTTTTCAGTGACTGGTTTCAATGCGCAAATATAACTTTTATTCTCTATCTTTGCATCCTCATTGTAACGCTATGCTTATACGTCCGCCCAGGCTGTTGAGGAAGATTTATCCATCCTTCATCTGGTCTTTCCCGAAGGAGAAGGACGGGATATTCATTACTCTTGACGACGGTCCGTGTCCGCAGGTCACACCCTGGGTGCTGGACGAGCTGGACAGGTGGGGAGCGAAGGCTACGTTTTTCTGTATAGGAAAGAACGTGGAACTGTATCCGGACCTGTTTGCGGAGACAGTGCGCCGAGGACACTCGGTCGGATGCCATTCCTACAGTCATGTTCCAGGCTGGGGCATGCCGGTCGATGATTATGTACAGGATGTGGATATTGCAGCCGAGCTTATCCGGACCAACCTGTATCGTCCTCCGTACGCCAAGATCACTGTCCGTCAGGCCGAGGCGCTGAGCCCCCGTTACAATATAGTCATGTGGAATATCCTAAGCCGCGATTACAACCGCAAGCTGGGACACAGGGCCTGCGCCCGCAATGTCGTTCCGTATCTCAGCCCCGGCTCGGTAATAGTCTTCCATGACTCGAAAAAGGCCGCCAAGAATCTCTGGTACGCTCTGCCCAAGACACTGGAAGCTGCGGCCATGAAGGAACTGAAGTGCAAACCTATTATATTATAGTAAGAAGATATGAAGTACAATGTATTGCTGCTGGGCTCAGGCGGCAGGGAACACGCCCTCGCCTGGAAGATAGCTCAGAGCCCTCTTCTCGGAAATTTCTACGCTCTTCCCGGCAATCCCGGAATCAATTCCCTGGCCACCGGCATCCCCGGTAGTGTCGGGGACTTCGATCTGATTCTCAATACAGTGATAGAAAAAGACATAGATATGGTAGTCTGCGGACCTGAGGATCCTCTGGTTGGCGGGCTCAGGGATTTCCTCCTCACGTCTCCCGGAATTAAAAAGGAACTGCTCTTCGTGGGTCCCGGGCGTGACGGAGCTGAACTGGAGGGCAGCAAGGATTTTGCCAAAGCGTTCATGTCCCGTCACGGCATACCTACGGCGGCATACCGTACTTTCAGCGCATCTCAGAAAGAGGAGGCAATGGATTTCCTGCGCAGCCTCAGACCTCCTTATGTAATCAAGGCCGACGGTCTGGCTGCAGGCAAGGGTGTCATCATCTCTTCTGACCTGAAGGAGGCCGAGGCAGCCCTGGACAGCATTTTCGGCGGACGTTTCGGCTCTGCAGGCGCAAAGGTGGTCATAGAGGAGTATCTGGACGGAGTGGAGGTCTCCTACTTCGTACTGACGGACGGACATGACTGGATCCTGCTTCCCGAGGCCAAAGATTACAAGAGGATAGGGGACGGGGACAAGGGACCCAACACCGGGGGAATGGGTTCTGTCTCGCCGGTGCCTTTCTGCGACGGGGATTTCACGTCCAAGGTGGTGGACAGGATAATAGCTCCTACTGTCCGCGGACTCGAGAGCGAAGGAGTGGACTACCGCGGCTTCATCTTCTTCGGTCTGATGAATTGCGGCGGCAATCCCTATGTCATAGAGTACAATGTGAGAATGGGAGATCCGGAAACGGAGTCCGTAATGCCCCGCATAGGCAGTGACCTGCTGGCACACATGGCGGCGGCGGCCCGTGGAGACATCTCCACTCAGAGAATTGAGATACTTCCTCAGTCGGCGGTGACATGCATCGTGGTATCCGGCGGTTATCCGGATAAATACGGAAAGGGATATCCTATCGGCGGTCTGGATAAAATGGCACCTCTGACTGTTTTCAATGCCGGAACAGCCTTAAAGGACGGCCGGCTCGTCACATCCGGAGGCAGGGTACTTGCCGTTACGGCCCTGGGCGGAAGCCTCGGGGAGGCCCGTAGCGAGGTCTATTCCAGAATAGACGGAATAACCTTCGAGGGAGCATTTCACCGAAGCGATATTGCCCTGGATATGATCAACTGGCCGGAGAGAAAATGAGAGATAACCGAATCTCCCCGCTGCTGATACTCCTCATGGTGCTGCTGACTGCGGCGCTGGGAGTTTCCTATTTCTTTCTTCCCGGCTCTCCCGACCGGACAGGGGCTCTTTTTTCTACGCCGTGGCTTTCTGCGCTGGCGGCAGTATTGTCCCTGGCTGCGGCATCTGTGTCCATGGGACTGCTGAATTACAGGAGTTTTCTTTTCAGTGCCGATACCAGGTTGCTTTATCTGCCGTTTTTAATCTGGATTCTGTCCATCCCAGGCTCGATGGAATTCGGACTGTATCATATAGCACTCCTGCTGATGCTATGGTCCATGTTCCTGGCCCTTGCCTACGTAAGTTCGGAGCGTCTGCGTTCTGAATACGCTTTCGGAGCGGTCGTTCTGGCCGGCTCGGCATCAATAATGGTTCCTCCGCTGATTTACACGGAGATATTCATTGTGTTTTACTGCCTGTATGTCAGGAAGCAAGAACCAGTGCGGTATCTGCTCGCATGTCTGGCGGGAGCCGCCTTGCCGTGGTTGTATGTTCTGGTTGCCGGGTATATTTTCCCTGATTTACAGGGAATAGAAGAGTGTGCGCAGGTATTTTCGGAACGTATGGCGCTGACAGTGCCGGCTCCAGAGGTAATGCAGACATATGAAATGGTTTGGGCTGGATTTGCTTTTCTGCTTATTCTCAGGTCATTGGCGTTTTCTGTGGCGCACAGGCGGGAAAAAAGCAAGGCCCAGAAAAACTCTTTCGGGTTTTCCGGGGCCCTGGCTGTTCTTGCGATACTGACTGCCGCATTCTGCAGTAGACTGGAGGCGCCTCTGTTCACGATGACGGCCGCAGTGCCGGTATCGTTTCTGGCTTTCGATCTCTTTACCAACGGCAGGAAAGGGGAAGTCAGTCTCTGGCTTATCCTGCTGATGCTTCTTGCTGTGGCTCAGCGGGTGCTGGATTTCTTTCCTGATATTCAGTTTTAGTTGGTCCTTCCGGGATAGACCTTGAGGGCTTCCTTGAGGCAGATAAGGGCTTCGCGCAGATCCTCGATTCTGAGGACGTATGCGATGCGGACCTCGTCGCGTCCTTTTCCGGGAGTGGCGTAGAATCCGGCCATGGGAGCCACCATTACGGTCTTTCCGTTGTAGGAGAAGTCCTCGAGCAGCCACTGGGCGAACTTGTCGCTGTCGTCAACCGGGAGGCGCACAGCCGCGTAGAACGCACCCATAGGGGTGGGGCAGAGGACTCCGGGAATGGTCCTGAGGGTCTCTACGAGGTAGTCGCGGCGCTTGATATATTCTTCCTTGACGGCCTTGAAATAGGATTCAGGGGCGTTGAGAGCGGCCTCGGCGGCAATCTGTCCGTATGCGGGAGAGCAGAGACGGGCCTGGGAGTAGCGCAGGACGGCGTTCATCACTTCCTTGTTCTTCGAGACAATCGCTCCGATGCGCACGCCGCAGAGAGAGTATCTCTTGGATACTGAGTCACAGAGAATCACATTGTCCTCCAGGCCTTTGATGTGCATGCAGGAGTAGTGGGGCTCATCGGTATAGCAGAACTCGCGGTAAACCTCGTCAGAATAGATGTAGAGATTGTGCTTGCGTGCGATGTCGCCGAGCTTCTCTATCTCGTCCTTGGTGTAGAGTACTCCGGTGGGGTTGCAGGGGTTGCAGATGATGATGCCTTTGGTGCGCGGGGTGATATGGCGCTCGAACTCCTCGATGGAGGGGATGGCGAACCCGTTGTCGATGGAAGTGGTGATGGGCACGAACTTCACGTCGTTGACGATGGCGAATGAGTTGTAGTTAGTGTAGAAGGGCTCGAGGACGATGACCTCGTCATCGGGGTCACAGGTGACGGTGAGAGCAATCTGGAGGGCTTCGGAACCGCCGGTGGTGACGTTGATGTCAGTATAGTCCACGTCGATGCCGATGTTCTGGTAGTAGCGGGCCAGACCTTTGCGGTAGGACTCGTTACCGGCTGAGTTGGGGTAGGCGACGAGTTTGAGCGTATTGTCCTTCACGGCTTTCAGGGCTACTTCAGGAGACTCGATGTCAGGCTGGCCGATGTTGAGATGATAGACTGTTATGCCTCTTTTCTTGGCTGCCTCGGCATAGGGTACGAGTTTGCGGATGGGCGATGCCGGCAGAATGCGGGCTTTTTTCGAAAGGGTTAGCATGGTTTTTTATAATAAATGTTAAAAATTGTTGTCTGCGGCAACAAAGTTATGAACTTTTCCGCAAAATCTTCTTAAATTTGTGGTCTGTAAATGAAATATTCTAAATCCTGCGAAAAGAGATTATGAACAGCACTGAAAGCAGATACATGCTCAGAGGAGTCTCCTCTGCCAAAGAAGATGTACACAATGCCATTAAGAACATAGATAAGGGACTTTATCCCAAAGCTTTCTGTAAGATAATCCCTGATCTTTTCACCGGTGACCCCGACTGGTGTCTGGTCATGCACGCCGACGGAGCCGGCACCAAATCCTCCCTGGCCTATACCTACTGGAGGGAGACCGGGGATATCAGTGTGTGGAAGGGCATAGCCCGTGATGCGATGGTCATGAATACGGACGACCTGCTCTGCGTGGGCATTACCAGCGGCATGCTGGTCTCCTCTACTATCGGACGCAACAAGACCATGATCCCTGGAGAGGTTATTTCGGCTATAATCAACGGCACTGACGAGTTCATCAAGGCCATGGGCCGTTACGGCATCAGTATGTCACTTACAGGAGGGGAGACAGCCGACGTGGGAGACCTGGTGCGTACCGTCATAGTGGACAGCACTGTCTGTGCCAGGGTACGCCGCTCCGATATTATTGACAACTCCAGGATCGCTGACGGAGATGTCATCGTGGGTCTGGCATCTTTCGGACAGGCTGAGTACGAGGACGAGTACAACGGCGGTACCGGCAGCAACGGCCTGACCTCCGCCCGTCATGACCTTTTCGCCCACTATCTTGCCGACAAGTATCCTGAAAGCTATGACCACGCGATGCCGGCATCCCTTGTCTACTCCGGCAGCCGTATGCTGACTGAGAAGGAGCCTGAGACCGGTCTTACATACGGAAAGCTCCTGCTTTCTCCGACCAGAACCTATGCGCCGGTCATGAAAAGGATATTCGATGCTGGTCTGAAGAACAGGATTCACGGCATGGTGCACTGCTCTGGCGGAGCACAGACCAAAGTCCTGCATTTCATAGACGGCCTGCGCGTTGTCAAGGACAACCTCTTCCCCGTACCGCCACTCTTCAAGGCTATCCAGATAGAGTCCGGTACTGACTGGCAGGAGATGTACCGTGTCTTCAATATGGGACACCGCATGGAAATATATACCGACCGCGAGTCCGCATCGGCCATGATCGATATTTCCCGCTCTCTGGGAGTAGATGCACGTATCGTGGGTCATGTGGAGACAGCGCCGGAGGCAGAGGTCGTGATTTCCGGAGACAACGGAACATTTGTCTACAACAAGTAGTGCATGCTTCCGGGACGATTCATATATCATGCTGCAGTCCTGGCGGCTGCAGCCGTTCTGCTTTCAGTCTCTTCCTGCGGAGACCGTAACAGATCCAACGGGTTGCTTCCTATAGCCCAGAAGGCATTGGGAGACAGCTCATCCATTTATTACGCGGATTTCCCGGAATATCCCAGGGAACTGTCCGACCTCCCGATTGGCATATTTGACTGCTCTCCTGACGGGTTTACTGTCGCAGAAAGATTTCTGACCGCAGACAACTTCGATAACATCACAGGCCGTTCCGGCTCCGACGGTATAGCCGATTTCGGCGGAGAGTATTTTCAGATACTGTACGACAGGGCAAACAGTCCCTACGGAGGGTATATAGATGCGGGCAATCCTGCATTTCTGAAGGAACAGCTGATACGCAATACACTTTTTCTGATGAGTGACCGCTATTACAATCTGGCTGTGGACGAGTACCAGTCCGGCTATAAGGATCCAGTCAAGATCGTGATAGTCCCGTCTCCCGTAGCTGACTACTATGCGCTTTCCGACATACAGGCGCTTCTGGACCGCAGCGGTACAGGCGTCAAGGCCGTAGGTGTAATCGAGTCCAGTATCAGGGAGGCCCTGAAGGGAGTGGATGAGGACGGTAATTTCTGTGTCGGCGTACTCTACTCCCCGGAAGGAGTGACATCCCGCGAGTATGAGGCTGCCATACGCAAGATGGCTTCAGACAGCGGTGTGACTGGACGGATCCAGGTCTTCAACCAGGAAGGACTGGGTATTGAGGAGGCTCTTGCGGGTAATCCGGCATATCTGGACACTTCCGCCAAGGTATCCCGCTCAGGTTATGCCGGCCCTGTGACCGGTATCAGCTACAACAATATAAACGCCTCTCTCTTCGACCGCTATGGTTTCGATACCGTAGGCAATGCCCTTCTCTTCCCCGCTGGAGGCAGGAATATCTCCGGAGTACAGCTCAATTCTGTGGAGAATTATGTACGCTACCATCTAGTATCCATGGTGGAGCGGCACCGCCGCAGCGGCAGCAGGGTACCTATCTCTTCCATTATACTTGCGGACTGCGGCTATGACCGGCTGCGGGGAGTCATGGACCGGATTATGGTCGAACTGTATAATTACAGGAGGGGCGGAATTTACCTCTACCGCAGCAGCATTTCTCCCGATTTCCGTTTTATAGATCCTGCCGAGTGTGCGGTGAGCGAGGCTTACCGTATCCTCCGTGAGGACGGCAATCTGGCGCTGCGCGGTACGAAATCCACTCTTTCTCCCTTCATTACCATGCCGTCCTCCTCAGTACCGGCCGATTCGTTGGATTCTTCCGGATTTTTCCGAGAGACTTTCCTTTTCGGCCGCGTCAGCGGGACGGAGGATGTCACCACCAAGGCTGTCCCTTTCACTCCCCGTTACATCGATGCAGAGGAACTTGGCGAGATAGAGTACAACCATGAGACATTCACATTGATCAGAAACGCACTATATTAGAATATGCAATATCCGGAAAGTATATCAACAGAAGAACTTACGCAGCTTGACTCCATAGATTTCAACGGTCCTATCGTAGTGGTGTCGGATATGGACGAGGATTTTGCGGAGGCCATGGATTATCTCAGAAATCAGACAGTGATAGGGTTTGATACAGAAACAAAACCCAGTTTCTCCTCAGGCTCGCCGCGTCATCATGTGGCGCTGCTGCAGCTGTCGGGAGGAGAAAAGGCCTATATCTTCCGTCTCAATATGCTCGGCCTTCCGGCCCCTCTGGCTTCTCTGCTTGCGGACGACAGGATATTGAAAATAGGGGCGGCTGTGAAGGATGATGTGCGCGGGCTGATGTATTACCGAAAGTTCAGTCCCCGTGGGTTCGTGGACCTGCAGGCCATGGTGGGTGAGTACGGAATCACAGATAAGAGTGTACGGAAGATGTCTGCCATTATCCTGGGTAAGAAGGTCTCGAAGACCCAGCAGCTTTCCAACTGGGAGGCACCGCAGCTTTCCGGAGCCCAGCTCAAATATGCGGCTATAGACGCATGGGTGTGTCGCGAGATGTATCTCAAACTCAAATCGGGAAATTGATATGGGAAGGGTCGTGCTCCGTAAAGGCCGGGAGGACTCCCTGCGCCGCTTTCACCCCTGGATATTCTCGGGTGCGGTTGCTTCGGTGGAAGGAGATCCGTACGAGGGAGAGGCCGTGGAGGTAGTGTCACACGACGGCGGCTTTCTGGCAGTAGGGCACTGGCAGAAAGGTTCCATCGCAGTGCGGGTCCTGAGTTTTACGGAAGAGTTCATGCCGGACGGGAACGGAAAGATGACGCGCGGGTTCTGGCTTCAGAGACTTACCTGCGCCATGGCTCTGCGCCGTTCGCTCTCGCTCCATAAGACTACCTGTTACCGTCTTGTTCATGGAGAGGGAGATTCTCTTCCCGGGCTGATAATTGATGTGTATGGTGAAGTGGCTGTTATGCAGGCACATTCGGCCGGGATGTACCTGTCGGCAGAAGATATTGCAGGAGCATTGCTGGAATGCAGCGGCGGAGAAGTCCGGGCCGTATACAATAAGAGCGAGGGAACAGCTCCGCATCGTGCCGGTCTTCTCCTGCAGGACGGATATATCACCGCACCGTACGGGACGGACGAGGCGGAGGTTCTGGAGAACGGACATCGGTTCCATGTCAACTGGGCTTCCGGTCAGAAGACAGGCTTTTTCCTGGACCAGAGGGATAACAGGGCTTTGGTCGGGGATTTCTCATCTGGACGCCGGGTTCTCAATCTGTTCTGCTATACCGGCGGCTTTTCAGTCTATGCACTTAACCGCGGGGCTGCCTCCGTGGTTTCGGTCGATTCTTCCGCAGTGGCAGTGGAGATGCTCCGCCGCAATGTCGAGGTGAATATAGGGACGGAGGACGCGGCTGTCCGTCACCATGCCGAATGTGCAGATGCGATGGACTATCTCCGTGACGTACGTTCCGGAGAATTTGACCTTATGGTGGTCGATCCTCCTGCCTTTGCCAAGCATCGGGATGCCCTGAACAATGCCCTCAGGGCTTACCGCCGCCTCAATGCCGCGGCTATCTCAAAAGTGGCTCCGGGCGGGCTGGTGTTTACATACAGCTGTTCCCAGGCTGTGGACAGGAAGACTTTCGAACTGACCGTGTTCTCAGCAGCCGCCCAGACCGGACGCGGGGTGCGCATACTCCGCAGGCTTACACAGCCGGCAGACCATCCGGTCAACATCTATCATCCGGAAGGCGATTATCTGAAGGGTCTGTTACTTTATGTTGAATAAAATTAATCGGGACATGCACGGAATCAGAATCAATACAAACGGCGACAAGGCCGGCTGCTATCGGGAACTGCTGCCGCAGATACGCTCTCTTATCGAGGGAGAGCCGGACGCGACCGCCGATCTGGCCAATGTGGCTGCGGCGCTTAAGGAGGCTTTTGGGTTCTTCTGGGTAGGGTTCTATCTGGTAAAGGATGCCGTCGGGACGGATGGCGGGAAGGAACTGGTGCTGGGACCGTTCCAGGGACCGGTGGCCTGCACCCGGATAGGATATGGCCGTGGAGTATGCGGCTCGGTGTGGAAGTCCGGGAAGAGTATCGTGGTGGAGGATGTGGAGAAATTCCCCGGGCACATAGCCTGCAGTTCGCTTTCCAGGTCGGAGGTGGTGGTGCCGCTGATAGTCCGGGGACGGGATGTCGTCGGAGTTCTGGATATAGACAGCGCGAAGGTAGGGACGTTCGATGAGGTGGACAGGCATTTTTTGGAGGAACTTTGCGGGATAATATGCAGTATAATTTGGGAATGTGAGAAATAGTTCATATATTTGCACCCCAATTCGGTAATGGTACCATGGCCGAGTGGTTAGGCAACGGTCTGCAAAACCGTGTACAGCAGTTCGATTCTGCTTGGTACCTCAAAAGAAAAGCCCCGCGAAGGGGCTTTTCTTTTGAGGTACCAAGCAGAAGGAGCGGTCTCTGACCGCTCCTTCTCTTTATCTACCCCTCCAAACCTCCCCGTGGGGGAGGCTTGGTCGCTTCGCTCCGAAAGGGGGGGGAGGCTTGTTGCGGCATCGTGCAGATCGGGCGGGTGCCGTTTTTTTGTATATTTGTGAGCGATGTTGAAGTTATTGTTTTGTTTAATCGGTTTTGGGATTATGACTAAGGTTCATTCTCCGGCGGTGGCCGGACAATTTTATCCGTCTGATGCGGATACGTTGAAGGCTGTCGTGGACGGCTTTCTGGACAGTGCTTCCGCCCGGCCTCAGGGACGGGTACAGGCGGTGATTGTGCCCCATGCGGGGTATGTGTTCTCGGGAGCGGTGGCTGCGGAGGCGTATGCTTCCATTGCCCCGACGGAGAGGTATGAGCGTGTCTTCCTCATCGGCCCCAGTCATCGGGAGGCCTTCCGGGGCGCTTCCGTGGATGTGGAGTGCGACTGGTATGAGACCCCTATAGGGCGGTTGAGGGTGGATACTGAGGCGGGCTTCGAGCTCATCGGGGCGGATTCCATTTTCCGGGATTTCCACAATGCGCATGTGCGGGAGCACTGCCTGGAGGTGCAGCTGCCCTTCCTGCAGGAGAGACTGCGGGAGGTCCCTTCCATTGTACCTATAATAATAGGCTCGGTCGACGGCGGGGGGCTGCGGAGGATTGCCCGGGTGCTCGGACCTTATATGAATGAGGACAACCTATTTGTGATCAGCAGCGATTTTTCCCATTATCCTTCTTACGAGGATGCCTGCAGGGTGGACGGGGCTACGGGCGAGGCCATTGCTTCCGGGTCGGTGAACCGCTTCCTGGATGTTCTGCTGGACAATGCCCGCGCGAAGGTGCCTAATCTGGCTACAAGTGCCTGCGGCCAGCTGCCCATTGCGGCTCTTCTGATGATGATGGAGGGACGGGATGATTTGGAAATCAGACATCTGGATTACCGCAACTCCGGTGATGCGGCGGTCTACGGGGACAAGAGCGAGGTCGTGGGGTATCACGCGTTTTCAGTGATGTATAAGGAAGGTGTGGAAAAGAATACCGGAGCCTCGGGGGGATTCTCCCTGACTGCCGAGGAACGGGAGGTGCTGCTGGAGACGGCCCGGCGGAGTATTGAGACGGCTTTTGACGGCAAGTACTGGCTGCCGTCCGACACTCAGCTGACGCAGACGCTCAAGGCGGAGTGCGGGGCGTTCGTTACCCTGCATCTGCATGGGCGGCTTCGCGGATGTATAGGCAATATAGTGGGTGTCAGACCGCTGTATAAGACTGTCGCGGAGATGGCCAGGGCAGCGGCATTTGAGGATGACAGGTTCAGGCCGCTGACCAGGGAGGAACTGGAACAGGTGCATATCGAGATATCGGTACTGTCTCCGTTGAGGCAGATATCCTCGCCGGATGAGATAGTGCTCGGGCGGGACGGGGTGCTGATGGTCAAGGACGGCCGCAGCGGGACCTTCCTGCCGCAGGTGGCGGACGAGACCGGCTGGACCAGGGAGGAGTTCCTGGGGCACTGTGCCCGGGACAAGGCCGGAATCGGCTGGAACGGGTGGAAGGATGCGGACTTGTACGTTTATCAGGCGGAGGTGTTCGATGAGCAGTGACTGCTTAGGTGGGGTGGAGGCCCGGTACTGTGAAGCCGGGGCGGACGGGAGCGTGACATGTACGCTCTGCCCGCACCGCTGTCGTCTGACCGAGGGACACCGTGGACTCTGCCGCAGCCGGGAGGCCCGGAACGGGAAACTCGTGTCGCTGGCCTACGGACGGGTCTGTGCCCTGCATGTGGATCCCGTCGAGAAGAAGCCGCTGCTGCATTTTCATCCGGGGGAGATGTGCCTGTCGCTCGCTGCCGCAGGCTGCAACCTTTCCTGCCGCAACTGCCAGAACTGGAGCATTTCCCAGGTGCGCCCCGAGGAGGTGGAGAGCAGTTTCATTGTTCCCGGGATGCTGCCGGAACTGGCCCGGAGGACCTCCTGCCGGATAGTCGCCTATACCTATACCGAGCCGCTGACCTGGATGGAGTACACCGTGGACTGTGCCCGGACGTGCCGGGAGGCGGGGCTGCTGAATATCCTGGTTTCGGCCGGATATGTCAATGAGGGGCCGCTGGATGACCTGCTGCCGTATCTCGACGCGGCGAATATCGATCTGAAGTCATTTTCCGAGGATATCTACCGGAAGGTGAGCCGGGCCTCGCTGGCTCCGGTGCTGAGAACCCTGGAGAAGATGCGGGATGCGGGGGTGTGGCTCGAGATTACCAATCTGCTGATTCCGGGGATCAACGATGAGCCGGGGATGCTGCGGGAGATGTGCCGCTGGCTGGTGGACAACGGATTTGCCGGGGCGCCGCTGCATTTTTCGAGGTTCTTTCCGCAGTACAGGATGCGGGAGGTGCCGCCTACGCCGATAGGGACTCTGCGGATGGCGGAGGAGATTGCGCGGGAGTGCGGGATCCGTTATGTGCATCTTGGAAATATCTGAACACTTACTTTGGAATAATTTACGAATAGGTGCTATCTTTGTCTCCGGGTAATATATATGATGCAATGATGAAAAATGTTGTCAGACTGGCCTTTGTGTCAGTATTTGTCCTGGTATTGTCCTCTTCTCTCAGGGCTCAGGATTTCCATGCTTACGAGATAAACGGCAGGGAGGGCTGTGTGTACTACGGCAATGTGATTGTCCGCGGTGCCGATCTGCTTACATTTGAGGATCTGGGTTTCGGATATGCAAAAGATATCTATCATGTGTACAGGCATGGACAGATACTGGAGTATGTCGATCCGGACACTTTCAGAGTATCGGCTGAGTTTGCCGCCGGTGACGCCGGCCATGGTTCAGGAGACAGTAATGATGATTTCGGTTTCGACAGGCGGAGTCATGACCGTGATGAAGGGTTTCACATACGGGTTCAAAGCGGGGACGGCGGCACGAAGGTAGAGACTTCCGGCTATTACAAAACGGATTTCGAAGTGTTCTACGGCGACCGGAAGATTCCGCAGGCCCATGCGATGAGTTTTGAGATTCTGCGTGACGGCTATGCCAAGGATTCCTTCAATGTCTACTGGCGCGGCAATGTGGTGGAGGGGGCAGTGCCTTCCTCGTTCAAGGTACTGCGCCACGGCTACGCCGAGGATATGTTCAGTACCTACTACAACGGAAAGGTAGTGAAGTAGCGGTACGATGGATACGATGTCGCCCCGGCAGCGTCACGCCAACATGGCGGCCATCCGCTCGGCTGATACCAAGCCCGAGATGACCGTCCGCCGCTGGCTGCACTCCCGTGGTTTCCGCTATCGGCTCAACCACCCGCGCCTGCCGGGCCACCCCGATATCGTCCTGCGCAAGTACCGCACCTGCATCTTTGTCAACGGTTGCTTCTGGCACGGCCACGAGGGCTGCCGCTATTTCCGTCTCCCCAAGACCAACGTGGAGTTTTGGCGCAAGAAGATAGAACGTAACCGCGAGCGGGACCACAGGGACTACCGGGATCTCGCACGTCTCGGCTGGCACACGATAGTCATCTGGGAATGTAGTCTCAGGCCCGCAGCCGTCCGCCGGCGTACGCTCGAGTCGCTCGAGCAGACTCTCTATCGCATCTATCTGGCTGACCGGGAGGTCGGGAACGGGCCTTCGCGGGCTTTGGAGTATCCGGTCCGCGGGGAGGAGGACGGAGGCGATGGGAAGAAGGTGGCGGAGCCGTAAACTTTGGAGAATTTTTGGAAATGCTTTTTGCAAAAAGCAAAAATATGCTGTTATTGCTTAACGTATTAAACACTGGATCTGAAAGAACTGAATTTACTTACATACTGCGCAGTCTGTTCATACCCAGTTTTACGTTTTTTTCTATTACATAGAAACTTACGTCAGGTATCCGATTTACAAACTGAGGAGTGTCGCCGCTTGTCTGTTATCCGGTCTTTGGCATATAACGCTGTCTATCAACATTATGTACGGATTATTCGATTACAGACTCGACATGGAGAAAATGTGCTGACCGCGGACTGCCCTTGCCACAACGCTTCTAAGGCGCATTTAAGAGAATACATGTCCAGGCGCACTGTTCAGTCTGTTATCAGCATAACCGCGTAACCATTTTTTATGGCCGGATACCCTAAACGGTCAATTACAGACTGTCGTTAGTACGGAAATGTCGCTTAGTGAAAATCATACTGACTTAACAAAAAAATGAACTTTATTTTGAGTTCTCAAAGAAATGGCATATATTTGTGTCAAAGAAGAGAAATCATGGGGCGTTTGATTCAGATACTGAGAACGGACAGTGAAGTGATCGAGATTTATTCTCCAAAGTATGATGGAGAAGAAGACTCTGAGTTTGAGAAGTTTCTAAAGATTAATGGTGCTCGAAAAGAACCACAGTTGAGAAAGTTCTTTGATGCAATAGTCTCAGCCGTAGATAAAATCAGAGAGGTCGGAGCCAGAGAAAATCTTTTTCGGCCCGAAGGAAGGCGGATTAAAGCCTTGCCTTTATTTATTTCATCAAATAACAAGATAGATAAAAAGATAGGTAAGATGAGGCTTTATTGCCTGAGATATTCTGAAAAAATATTGATCTTAGGTAATGGCGGTGTGTCAACTTTACAAAAATATGAAGATGATGTGTTGCTGAACAAATGTGTGAATGATTTAAGGATAATAGACAAGATAATAACAAAAGAGTTGAAAAGAATAAGGAAAACTATTGATGATAAAGGAGCAATAAAAGAAGTAATTGAAAATATCGATATATAAAATTAGTAGTTAGTTATGGTTGACGATAAAGCGAATAATCTGTTTGAAAAATATCTTGAGCGCGTTGATCCTGAGATAAGAAATGAAGTGAGGCTCAATATCGATATCGCAAATCGCATATATGATCTTATCAAGAAGAAGGGTATGACGCAGAGAGAATTTGCTGCTCTGATGGGAAAACGAGAGTCGGAGGTCTCAAGATGGCTGAGCGGAACACGTGGCTTCACGACCAATACCTTGGCTAAAATCTCAGCGGTTCTGGGAGAAGCTGTAGTTAAAGTTCCGGAGGCCAGTGAGCAGAATATGGTCTCTTATTCTACCTTTTTATATGTTTGCCCAGCTGATGTTCGTGACGTGAAGTATACGTTTAAAACTGAAAAACGTTCAGGGAAGTATGAATATAAAAATTAACGGCTATGTCGGAAAATGATATCGTGTTGCAGATGAGGTTGGTATCCGTTGATGAGATCATGTTTATGATGTCTTCAGCCGGAATAGGAAATGCCTTTAGGTCAGAAGATATTCAGCTCGGATTCTCTAACAAGGTTGACTATGCGGAGGCAAGGGACGAAATTACTTTGGAATTCGGAGTAAAATATGCAATTCATTCCGAAGATGTGCTGGAATGTGTATGCAGGTTCAAGTTCTCTGTAGTCGATTTGAAACGGTTTATACAAGTCAATGCCAAAGACAACAGCGTAACGATAACCCACATTATGCCTCATCTTCTGAGCGTTGCTGTAGGAACCATGCGGGGGATACTAATCGCAAAGACAGCCGGAACACCTCTTGCGAAGTATCCTTTGCCGATGCTGGATATAAATAGGTTGATTGCCAGTTTGTCTGATGATTCACTTGTATAATGCAGGTATGTTTTAATTGTTCTGGGTGCAATTTGTCTAACGGTCAATGCTGCATATTAAGGTTTTGTGTATTTTTGTAGTGTTTGCATTTAAAATACATGAATAGTTATTATCAGAACAGGGCAGCAGAATTTATTCGCGAACCTTCAGATTCTATATTGCGGAAGCTGACTTTTTATTGAGGAAATGAGCCCCCGCAGGTGAAAGCATGGGAAGAAGAGATAGACCTAATGAAGGATATTCTGGAGGAGTGGAAAAATGAGAATGCAGAAATAATATTTGAATATACAATTCCTCGCTTAGGTAAGCGGGTGGATGTTGTGCTGCTTTTACGGGACATCATCTTTTGTATAGAGTTCAAGGCAGGGCAGTCCAAGTATCTGCAGATGGATATGGAGCAGGTTATGGACTATGCACTTGACTTGAAGAATTTCCATAAGGAGAGTCATGATGCTCCAATTGTTCCGATTCTGGTAGCAACAGAAGCAGATGAGTATACTGACGTGCTGGAAGCGTCGAGATACCATGACAGGATTTATAATCCTTTCCTTTCGAACAGTCGCAGTCTGGGTAAAATTATCAGGGATGTAGTCATTCACGAGTCGTATTCTCGATTAAAACCGTTGAATATTGACCGATGGAGCATTAGCCGGTATGAGCCTACGCCGACCATAATAGAAGCGGCTATGGCATTATACATGAATCACTCCGTAGAATCTATAACCAGAAAAGAAGCCTCCGGTAAATCTTTAAAAGTGACTACGGATTATATTTTGGATATAATACACAAAAGTCATGATAATAAAGAGAAGAGTATCTGCTTTGTAACAGGTGTGCCCGGTGCGGGAAAAACCTTGGTGGGGCTAAATGTGGCAATAGAACAGTCTAAGAAAATCAGTGAAGATGACAGGAGGGAAAGTCTTGCTGTATACCTTTCCGGTAACGGACCGTTAGTCAAGGTGCTGACAGAGGCGCTGGCACGGGATAAGAAGATACGCGACGGAGGAAATCTTACAGACGCAAGGAGGGAAGTGAAACGTTTCATACAGGAGATTTACAATTATCGCGAGCAGATGCTGAACAAGATAAAAACTCCTATCCGGAATGGTAAACTTGAGATAGACGAATCCGTAACACTCGCTGAAGAAGATTCGGGTTTTGCGGAAATTGAGCATATAGCGATTTTTGATGAGGCGCAAAGGTCATGGAATCATGCGAAGTTAGCTGATTGGCTCGCACGTGGAGGCAGCTATGGAAATAAGCGGAAAGTTCCGGATTTTCCTATGTCAGAGGCAGAATTCCTTATCTGGTCATTGAATCTGCGGAAAGACTGGGCCGTGATAGTGTGTCTGGTCGGGGGCGGGCAGGAAATCCACAACGGGGAGGCTGGTATTGCGGAATGGATTAATGCCTGCAACACAATGTTCCCTGACTGGAAAGTTTATATATCTGACCATCTGACCGATAAAGAATACGCGGAGGGCAATGTGTCACGTATCTTGTCAGGAAACACCAATGTGACATATGCTCCGGAGCTTCATCTGAATGTCTCTATGCGCTCATTCCGGGCAGAAAAGCTGTCGCTCTTTGTGCATTATTTGCTGAATTTGGAGGAGGAGAATGCACGGTCGGTTTACAACGAGATACGCGAGAATTATCCGATAGTGCTTACCAGAGATATAGAAGAAGCAAAGAAATGGCTGAGAAAGCAAGCCCGCGGATCAGAACGTTACGGAATTGTTGTTTCATCAAAAGCAGAAAGGCTGCGTCCGCTGGCTATAGATGTGAAGAGAGAGTGCAATGTGGTTCATTGGTTCCTTGATGACCGGAATGATCTTAAGTCCTCTCTTTTTCTTGAAGACGTGGCAACGGAATTTGATGTTCAAGGTCTGGAGCTGGACTGGACATGCATTGCCTGGGACGGTGATCTGCGTTACACTCCTAAAGGCTGGAGATACTTTAAGTTCGGAAATAACAATTGGAGTGCGAATAAGCAGCCGATGAACCAGCTGTATCAGTTGAATGCATACAGGGTGCTCTTGACCCGTGCCCGACAAGGAATGGTCATCTGCGTTCCATACGGAAACAAAGAGGATGTTACCCGTCTCCCTGAGTTTTACGATGCCACTTTCAGCTATCTTAAACGTCTTGGACTAAAGGAAATAGATTGAAGGTGATTTTATTCCGCAATATTGTCAGATCCACACTGTTCCGTAAAAAATTTACGGAATAGAAAAAATTGCTATATTTGAAGCATATTTCAATTCCAATGATATGCTGACAAAGTTTGCAGTTACAAATTACCGTGGTTTCAAGGACCGGATAGAGTGGGATTTATCTCACCCGAGCAACTACGAGTTCAACACTCATGTCATAAAGGACGGTGTGGTAAAGAACGGTATTGTGTATGGTCCGAACGGGTCTGGAAAGACTAATTTCAGTCTGGCGTTGTTCGATATTGAGAATCATTTGTCTCAGAAATGGAAAAAGCAGGATTATTACCAAAATTTCATTTATGCAGGAAGGGAACACCTGACAGTGGATTTTGAGTACACATTTAGATTCGGCAAGGATCTGATTCAATATGACTATTCTAAAAATGTTGCCGGTCTTTTGGTCTCGGAAAAATTGAATGTGAATGGTTCGGATATATTTAAGAAAGGAGTGGGCACATTTGAGATGTATAGTCCCTTATTTCCTGTCGGGCCATCTGTCGAGGAGAATATCAAGGCCAATGCGAATAACATTTCTATAATAAATTACCTGCTGACATCTTATCCCTTGAACGCAGATAATTATTTGATCAAACTGCAGCAGTTCGTCGGCTCTATGTTGTGGTTCCGTAATCTGGATATCCGGGAGTTTATAGGTCTGGACAACAGTGTGACAATGCTGGATGAATACATCATATCAAATAAGTTGATGGACGATTTTGCAGAATTTTTGGAGAAGGTCAGTGGACAGAATTTTGAGTTTGTTTCGGACCAGACGGGCAAGTTGCTGTTCTGTAAAATCAATAAGGCAGTAGTGCCGTTCCAGGTAATTGCATCGACAGGCACACGGTCATTACGTCTGCTATATTTTTGGATGCAGAAGATGAAAGACTCAGCCTCATTCGTATTCATAGACGAATTTGATGCCTTCTATCATTTTAAATTGGCTTTCGAGGTGTGCCGGAGATTGTTTTCCTTGAATTGCCAGGTATTCACTTCGTCGCATAATACATACTTGATGACGAATGACCTGCTGCGTCCTGACTGCAACTTCATCTTGAACAATAATAAAATCAGGCCGTTAAATGAATGTACGGATAAAGAACTTCGTTTCGGTCACAATATAGAGAAATTATTTAGAGGGGGAACATTTGAGATATGATACTGTTTGTGTTTGAGGGAGAGAGAAGCGAACCGAGGTTGTTCCGTACGATAGAGCAGCTTTACTTTCGTGGGGAAGATGTTATACTGTGTTCGTACGGTAATGACATATACGAGCTTTATCGTGAGATGAGGTCATTAGGAGATGGCGCGGATATCGTTGCGGTTTTGAAAAATAAAGAAAAGAAAGGCCTGGAGGAAGTTGCCCGGGTCTCTGATTTTTCCGAGGTGTATTTGTTTTTTGACTATGACATTCATGATGTCAAAGTTCCTGTTTCTGAATTTAATACGAGGCTTCAAAGTATGTTGAATCTCTTCGATGATGAGACGGGTAATGGCAAATTGTATGTTAATTATCCTATGATAGAATCATTGAGGTATACAAAGCGGTTGCCGGATGATGAGTATGTCCGTTATTCAGTGAGCAGGGAAGAATGCCGCGATTTCAAGCGTAGGGCCGATGAGTTCAGTTATTATCCTAATTGGGATTTTATACTGTTGAGGAACAAACGGCTCGGGATAGAGAAGCATACGGCGGAAGTCAGGGCTAACTGGGAGTATTTGAAGGAGCAGAATGTCAAAAAGGCTAATTACATCTGCAGCGGAGGGTATGAATGGCCGGCAACTAAAGATGAAGTGGCTCAAATGAATATCTTTCTGAAACAGAAGGCGAAGTATCAATCAGGGGCCGATTGTAGGATACCTGTTTTGAATACTTTGCCGATATTTCTGTATGACTATTTCAAAAGAATCTGAATTTGGAGTTATCCCCCGAAAACACTAAGTTTGCCCCGCATTTTAAAGGAACCGTTATATGAAAAAACACATCGTTATGGTGGCGGCGCTGGTGGCGCTGACGGCTGCGGGAACTGCGGTGGCAAGGGCGGAAGGTGGCGTGAAGGCAGTTAGGACTGAGGCGCAGCAGGCTCCTGAGGCTCAGGAGGTAAAATCTATGCTTAGACTTGTGGCTGACTGGGAGAGGGCGAATCATCTGATAGATGAGGGGGAACACGGCGACCTGGCGTGGACGCAGGCGGCACTGTATGTGGGGATGCTGGACTGGGCCGAGGTGGCCGAGAAGGAGGACGGTGATGACAGCTATTATCAGTGGATAAGGAGGATAGGGCGGAGAAACAGCTGGCAGACGGGAAAGATGATGTATCATGCGGACGATATTGCGGTGTCGCAGGCGTGGCTTGCCATGTATGAGAAATACCGGGAGCGCAATATGCTGCTGCCGACTCTGGCGCGGACGGAGTTCGTGCTCAGATATCCTTCCTACAGTACGTTGAAACTGGATTACAGCGATGCGGCGACCCTGGAGCGCTGGTCCTGGTGTGACGCGCTGTTCATGGCGCCTCCGGTGTACGCGAGGATGTATGTCCTGACCGGGCGTCCGGAGTTCCTCGAGTTCATGGACCGGGAATACAAGGCTACTTACAGTTATCTTTATGACAAGGATGCGCGCCTCTTCTACCGTGACTGGCGTTATTTCGACGACGTTGAGTCCAACGGCCGGAAGGTTTTCTGGGGACGGGGTAACGGCTGGGTGCTGGCCGGACTTGCAGAACTGCTGCAGATTCTGCCTGAGACAAATGCTGTCAGGGACTTCTACGAGGAACTTTTCATAGACTTGGCCGGAAGGCTGGCCGAGTTGCAGAGTCCGGACGGGTACTGGCATGCGAGCCTGCTGGATCCGGAGTCCTATCCTTCCCCCGAGACCAGTGCCACGGGATTCATAGTGTATGGCCTGGCCTATGGTGTCAATTCCGGACTGCTGGATGAGCAGGCATTCCGTCCTGCAATCCTGAATGGCTGGAAGGCCCTGACGGATGCGGTGGAGCCTGACGGCAAGCTGGGTTACGTACAGCCGATAGGGGCTGATCCCAAGAAGGTGACCCGCGACATGACCGAGGTCTACGGTGTCGGGGCGTTCCTGGCTGCAGGAGTTCAGGTCTATACGATGTTGGGCGGTGCCGGGGACAATGGAAGATAGGCGGAGGATAGAGGTGGTGGCGGCGGTCATCCATGACGGCGGCCGCATCCTGGCGACCCAGCGCGGCTACGGGGAGTTCAAGGACAAATGGGAGTTCCCGGGCGGCAAGATGGAGGCCGGGGAGAGCCGGGAGGAGGCTCTGCGCAGGGAAATCCGGGAGGAACTGGACACTGAGATCAATATCGGGAAGCTGCTCTGTACGGTGGAGTACGACTATCCCGCCTTTCATCTGACGATGCACTGCTATCTGTGCAGTGTGGTGTCGGGGACTCTGGTGCTCAAGGAGCATGAGTCTGCCCGCTGGCTTCCGGCCGAAGCTCTGGAGTCAGTCGATTGGCTGCCTGCCGACATACAGATCATTCCTATCATAAGAAAGTGCCTGTAATACAGTTGCTCCGGTATAACTTACGGGGTGGCGCCGATGTTACATAACGGTTAAAATACCGTTACATCGGGATGAAACCTGACGGCGGGTCTTGCACACTCCGCAGAGGCCAGTATCTTTGCGGCCTGCCGGGACAAATCCTGGCTGAATACAGAGATGAACCGTAAAAAGATTCTTATTTCCGTATTTACTGCAATGCTCACTGCCGGGTTGGCTCAAGCTCAGCGGGTCAAGGGCAGCGACACTCTTCTTCCACTTACACAAGAACTTGCTGAAGAATATCTCGAGGAGCATCCTGAGGGGGAGGTCATCGTCACCGGCGGCGGCTCGGGAGTCGGCATAGCGGCTCTGATGGAGAATACGACCGACATCGCGATGGCTTCGAGGCGCATCAAGTTCGGGGAGAAAATGAAGTTCGCCGAGGCCGGTCTGGAGGCCAGGGAGGTCATCGTGGCTTACGATGCCCTGGCGGTGGTGGTCAATCCCTCGAACCCCGTCACTCAGCTTACCCGCGAGCAGCTCGAGGGCATTTTCAGGGGCAAGATTACCAACTGGAAGGAGGTGGGCGGAGAGGATTGTAAGATAGTGGTCTACTCCCGCGAGACGTCCTCCGGTACCTATGAGTTCTTCAAGGAAAGCGTCCTGGATAACAAGAACTACATGAGCAGCATCCTCTCTATGCCCGCGACCGGAGCCATCATCCAGTCGGTCAAGCAGACCAAGGGCGCCATCGGCTATATCGGACTGGCCTATCTCAACAGATATGTGAAGCCTCTGGCGGTGTCCTACGACGGAGGCGGGCATTATGCGGTGCCCTCTGTGGAGACAGCGGCCGACGGCTCCTATCCTATAGTCCGTCCGCTGTATTACTACTATGATGCGACCAGGGAGCAGGCTGTAAGCTCCTTCATATCATACGCCCTTTCCCCTGCAGGACAGCAGTCGGTCCTCGAGCAGGGTTTCGTACCGGTGAAAATGGAGGGTGACGGCGGGGAGGCCGCGGAGAGATGAAGCGCTTTCTCGAAAAGGCCGTAAAGTGGCTGCTGACAGCCAGCGGCTTCGTCACCAGTCTCGTCATCCTGCTGATTATCGGCTTCCTCTTCACGGAGGGCGCGGGTCTCTTCCGCGAGAAGGTCATCGAGGAGGGCTACGTCCTGGCCGTGCACAAGGACAATCCGGTTAAGAAACTGACCGCCGCAGAGATCAAGGCCGTCTTCGACGAGGACATCACCCGCTGGAGCGAACTCGGCGGTCCGGACATGGAGATAGTTACTTTCCGCCTGGAGGATGCGGACGAATATTTTACCGAGGAGGAACTCGGAGCGCAGTATGAGTACGCGGCGGGGAAGATCGACTCCCTGATAGCCGCCACTCCGGGGATGATCGCCTTTATCCCCGAGAGTATGGTAGAGGAGGGGGCGCAGCTTAACTTTATAGAGGACAATGCCATCTCCCCGGCCGAGGTGCTGGGCGGCAGCGAATGGTTTCCGACCGCCACCCCCGCGCCCCTGTTCGGCATGTGGCCCCTGTTAGCCGGTACACTGTGGGTGAGCTTCTTCGCGATACTCTTTGCCCTGCCTTTCGGCATCAGCATAGCGGTCTATATGGCCGAGGTGGCTCCGGAGCGGGTGAGAAACATTCTCAAGCCCGTCATTGAGCTGCTCAACGGCATACCTTCGGTCGTCTACGGCTTCTTCGGCCTGATAATCATCGTTCCCCTGCTGCAGCAGGTCTTCGGCCTGCCGGTGGGAGAGAGCGGGCTGGCGGGCAGTATTGTCCTGGCCATCATGGCTCTGCCTACCATCGTGACTGTGGCCGAGGATGCCATGCGCAACTGCCCCAGGGCTCTGCGGGAGGCTTCCCTGGCCCTGGGTGCCTCGAAATGGCAGACCGTTTCCAAGGTGGTGATACCCTCGTCGATGTCCGGTATTGCCTCCGGCGTAGTGCTCGGTATCGGACGGGCGATAGGAGAGACCATGGCCGTGCTCATGGTGACAGGCAACGCCGCCGTAATCCCTCATTCGATTCTCGAGCCGCTGAGGACCATCCCCGCAACCATTGCGGCAGAGCTGGGCGAAGCCCCCGCCGGCGGAGCGCACTACCAGTCCCTGTTTCTCCTGGGCGTGATTCTCTTCTTCATCACATTTTTCATCAACCTCTGCGTGGAGTACATCTCCCACCGCAACAAGGCCAAAAACCAGTAACATCCCATGAATACCCCTGTATATCCTACCGGCTATCACCTCCGCAAGCGGCGCTCGCAGGCTGCGGCCTTCACCGTATTCCGGGTGCTGAGCTATTTTATTGTCCTGGTGCTCTTTGCCATCCTCGGCTTCATCATCTACAAGGGCGCCGGAGTCCTGAACTGGGACTTCCTGACCAAGGCCCCGGAGGACGGAATGACCGCCGGCGGTATTTTCCCCGCGATAGTGGGAACCCTGCTGCTGATGCTCGGAAGCGCCGTGGTAGCCTTCCCGATAGGCATCATGAGCGGCATCTACATGAACGAATACGCCTCCAAAGGGTGGGTAGTGCGCTTCATCCGCCTGATGACCAATAACCTCAGCGGCGTGCCCTCGATAGTCTTCGGACTTTTCGGCATGGCCCTGTTCGTAAAGTATCTGGGATTCGGCGACAGTATTCTGGCCGGCTCCCTGACCCTCGGGCTGCTCTCCCTGCCGCTGATTATTCGTACCACGGAGGAGGCCCTGAAGGACATTCCCGCCGGTATCCGCGAGGGGAGCCTGGCCCTGGGCGCCACCAAGCTCCAGACTATCTGGAAGGTGGTGCTGCCGATGGGTATGCCCCGCATCATCACCGGACTGATTCTCTCCCTCGGCCGTGTGTCGGGAGAGACCGCCCCGATTCTTTTCACCTGCGCCGCCTATTTCTTCCCGCAACTGCCCGCATCCATATTTGACCAGTGCATGGCCCTGCCGTACCACCTCTACGTGATTTCGACCAGCGGTACGGACATCGAGGCACAGCAGCCGATAGCCTACGGGACGGCCCTGGTGCTGATTATCATAGTCCTGATCATCAACCTACTGGCAGGAGGACTGAGAAAATATTTTGAAAAACGGTTAAAGATAAAATAATGGAGAAAATCGAAGCCAGAGACGTTAATTTCTACTACGGGGCCTTCCACGCCCTCAAGGGCATCTCTATGGATATTCCCCAGAACCAGGTGGTCGCCTTCATCGGGCCCTCCGGCTGTGGAAAATCCACTTTCCTGCGGCTGTTCAACAGGATGAACGACCTGATTCCAGGGACACGGCTCGAGGGGCAGATACTCATAGACGGGCAGGATATTTATGGAGCGGATGTCCATGTGGACGAGCTGCGCAAGAATGTGGGAATGGTGTTCCAGAGGCCCAATCCCTTCCCCAAGAGCATATTTGACAATGTAGCCTACGGCCTGCGGGTCAACGGCATAAAGGACAAGGCCTACATCCGTGAGAGGGTGGAGGAGTCCCTGCGCGGGGCGGCCCTGTGGGATGAGGTCAAGGACAAGCTGAACGAGTCGGCATTCGCCCTTTCGGGAGGTCAGCAGCAGAGGCTCTGTATCGCCCGTGCCATGGCGGTGTCTCCGTCGGTGCTGCTTATGGACGAGCCGGCCTCGGCTCTCGACCCGATTTCCACGGCCAAGGTAGAGGAGCTCATCAGCGAGCTGCGCAGTCAGGTGACCATAGTCATCGTCACGCACAACATGCAGCAGGCGGCCAGGGTCAGCGACAGGACGGCTTTCTTCTACATGGGCGAGATGGTCGAATATGACGACACCAAGACTATCTTTACAAATCCTCACAAGGAGGCGACACAGAACTACATCACAGGACGTTTCGGTTAACAGACAAAAATATTACAGGATATGGTAAAATTCGTAGATCAGCAACTCACCCAGCTCCGCAACGAGGTATACCGCATGTGGGCTATGGTGTACAGTCAGATGGACCAGGCCCGGCAGGCAGTGCTTGCCATGGACCGCAATATAGCCCAGCAGATATGGGTGCGCGAGCGCCTGGTGGATGCCCAGGACATCAAGATAGATACTCAGGTGGAGGACTTCATCGCTCTCTACACTCCGGTGGCCGTGGACCTGCGCTTCGTGCTGGCCATGCTCAAGATCAACAGCGACCTCGAGCGTATCGGAGACTATGCCTACAGCATCGCCCGTTTCGTCAAGGAGACAGATGTGGAGAAACTGGATGCGGATCTGGTGGGCAGGCTTCAGCTGGAGAGGATGTTCGGTGTCGTGCTGGAGATGATGAATGAGCTTCAGGCTTCCCTGATGGATGAGAACCCGGCAAAGGCATCATCGGTTATCGATATGGATGACGAGCTGGACAGGCTGAAGACCGCCTCGGACAGCATTCTGATGGAGTATGCCAGGACCCATACGGATGAACTGCCGGTGCTCATGGGACTGGGCAGTGTCTTCCGCAAGCTAGAGCGCACCGGAGACCATCTCACCAACATCGCAGAGGAGATAGTATTCTATATCGATGCCAAGGTGCTGAAGCATACGGCCATGCTATCAGGAAAAGATGCCCAGGAATAGATGGCGGTATAATTAGTGGTTAATAACAATGTTTGAAAACAATTGTGTTATGGCGGGTTGCGCTGCCTAACACAATTGTTTTCTATCTTCCTGGATGGGCTGTGTGCCGGTCAGATGAAGAAGATCGAGGCTCCTGTGACACTGATGACGGCTCCGATGACCTGCCGGGCGGTAATCTTCTCCTTGTAGATTAGTTTGGAGGGGAGAATGATAAGGATAGGGGTGAGGGCCATGATGGTGGAGGCGATGCCGGCTTCGGTGTAGTTGACGGCAAGCAGAGAGAGGGATACGCCGAGGAAAGGACCGAAGAAAGTGCCGGAGGCGGCGGCACCCATGGATTTTCCATCCTTGAATGAGGCGGCCAGGTTCCGGCCTTTTTTCTGCAGAAGCATGATGATCAGGAAACCGGCCAGACCTGCGATAGCCCTGATCTGGGTGGATGCGAAAGGGATGACGATGCTGTCCATTTCGGTGACAGGAGGGGCGGTCTCCATGTAGTGGCTCATACCTATCTTGCTGAGTACCAGTCCTACGCCCTGGCCGACGCCGGCTCCGATGCCGAAGAGCACGCCTTTGATCGGCAGGTTGATGCTGAGCTTGTGATGGCGGTGCCTGTCATTCTCTCCGTCTTGTCCGTTTCCATTGTCCTTGTCAGCCTTGTCCGAATCAGTCCTGCCCAGAATCGAGATGCCTATACCTGAGACGCAGACCAGCATGCCGGCAATGGATGTCAGCGACATTTTCTCCCCTAAGAAGAAGTAGCCTGCAATGGCGGCTGTGGGCGGGGCGAGGGTCATGAACAGCTGGCCGAGCCGGGAACCGATGACTACATAGGAGTTGAAGAGGCAGAAATCTCCGAAGACGTATCCTACGAGGCCGGAAAGCGCGAGCCAAAGCCAGGCGGCCAGTCCAGCATGGACAGGAAAGGGTGAGCCGGTTGCGGCAAGCAGGAAGATACCCAGCATTATCATGGCCATCATCAGGCGGATAATGTTGAGCGACAGGGATCCTATCTTCTTACTGGCGTATTCGAAGCTCAGTGCCGTCAGGGTCCAGGAGACGGCTACGATGAGGGAGACTATCTCTCCGAAATGCTGGTCCATATTTTAAAACAATGACTTGACGATGTAAAACAGGACAGGAACGAGCAGGGCCGGCAGCATGTTGAGAGTCTTGCAGTCCTTGATGCCGAGGATGGAGAGTCCGGAACTGGCAATGAGTACTCCGCCTACTATCGATATCTCGCACATCAGGCTGTCGGAGATGACATCTCCGGCGAAAGATGTAATCATGTATATAGTGCCCTGAAAGAGGAATAGCACCGGGGCGGCAAGTATCATCCCTATCCCGTAGGTGCTTGCCAGTACGGTGGAGGTCACGAGGTCGAGGGTGGCGTTGGTGAACAGATAGGTGTTGTCCCCGTACAGGGCGCTCATCACCGAGCCTACCATCGACAGGGTGCCGATGCAGTAGAGCAGGATGCCGGTGGACAGACCTTCTGCCAGCCGGGATTTTGAGTACTTGGAGACGAGTCCGTTGAACCGCTCCGAAATCTTCAGTACCGTACCTGTCAGAGAGCCGATGGCAAGGCTGGCGATGAACAGTACCGGGTACTCGCTTTTGGATATGTTCGATACGAAGGCGCTCACCCCGAGAAGCAGGGCGGCCAGTCCCATTGCATTGTACATGGCATCCCGGTACTCGGGCTTGATGGCCTTACCGGCCAGACTTCCGAGCAGGCTGCCTGCGATGATGCACGAGGTGTTGACGATAGTTCCTAACATTTTTCCTAATTCCGTGCAAAATTAGGAAGTCACCGGGTTTTTAGCAAGTTTTTCATCTTGGACGGCAGATGTTCCGGCAGAAATTAAGAATGTCCTGCCATACGGCCTCTTTGCCCTTCTCGTTGAGTATCTCGTGGCGCATGGAAGGGTAGAGGTGGGAACGTACGTCGGAGTAGCCGGCCCGCTGCATGGTGCGGACGGCCTGGCGGAATTTCCTTGGGCTCAGCAGGCAGGGGTCTTCCTCGCCGGAGATGAAGAGTACCGGCATGGATGGGTTGCGGGGTCTCCATCCGGAGATGCTGTAGGCATCCTGCATAATGGAGAAGAGGTTGAGGAAGCCATGGGCCGTAAACTGGAAGTTGCACAGAGGGTCGTTGTCGTAGTTCCGGACGATTTCAGGGTCTGAGCAGATCCATGCGTTTGGCGAGCCTTCAGACTGGAACCTCCGGTTGAACGAGCCGAAGGCCAGGGACTGGATGATTTCAGGCCGGCATTTTTCCCCGGCCCGGGCGGCATAGGTCCGGGCTACCAGTTTCCCGATACCGGCTCCGTGGTTGCGGCTGGGACTGCCGCAGACGATGAGGCCCGATGTCATGTTGTCGTAACGCTTTGCGAATGATCGGACTGCCATCGATCCCATGCTGTGGCCCAGGAGAATCAGCGGCAGGTCCGGATGCTCCTTCCGTACCCTTTCCGTGACTGCCTTGATGTCGTCCACCATTGCCTCCCAGCCACCCTCGTAGAAATAGCCCAGGTCTTCGGACGACCGTACGGATTCCCCGTGTCCGCGATGGTCGTGGATAATGCTGAAGAATCCGTTGGCCGCCAGATATTCCATGAACGGGATGTATCTTTCTTTGTGCTCGCACATTCCGTGTACTATCTGGACTATTCCCTTGGGTGCACCGGCGGCTGGTCCGCACAGCAGGATGCTGATCTCCAGTCCGTCCGTCTCTGATGCGATCTTTTCTTTCTTTATGATTGTCTGTCTTGTGTCTGTCATGATGCATCAGGACATATCGAAAAGCATGCCACATATTTCCGGCAGTGCAAATTGAACAAGTTCATTTGCATTGCTCTTAGCTTATGCCTATATTTGCATAATATAGTTTGCAAACCGGTAAGCATGAAAAATACGATATACGAGAAGATGGACGGCAACACCGCAGTGGAGATGAAGGACGATCCGGTGTTCGGAATAATAGGAGGGGGCAGCTGGGCGACCGCTCTGGTGAAACTGCTGACGGACAACGGGCGGCAGCTGAACTGGTACATGCGGGATACAGGTGCGATAGAGCACATTGAGCGGTATCACCATCACTCGAAATATCTGCCCGCAGTGGAGCTGGACGCCGACTGCTTCACCATTACCAATGACATCAATTATGTGGTGCAGGAGTCTGATATCCTGATTTTCGCCATCCCGTCGGCCTACTTTCTGAAAGAGGTGGGCAGGATTACCGCATCTTACGGAGGCAAGCTGATTATCTCGGCGGTCAAGGGCTTTGTCGGAGACAGATATCAGACTGTCGCCGAGTACTTTCACGATGACCATGCCGTGCCCTTCGACCGGATCGGAGTAATCAGCGGTCCCTGCCATGCCGAAGAGGTGGGAATGCAGCGATTGTCGTACATTACCTTGTCTTCCAAGTATATAGAGGTGGCCGAATATCTCTGTGGTTTCTTCCGCAACTACTATGTGAACACAATAGCCTGTACGGATATCTACGGAGTGGAGTACGCTGCCGCCCTGAAGAACGTCTATGCCATCGCTGCCGGCGTATGCTATGGCTGCGGATACGGAGACAACTTCATGGCGGTGCTGATAGCCAGCTGTTTCCGGGAGATGAAGGAGTTCATCAATGTCACGAATCCCGATACCCGCCGCAACACCTCCATGTCGGCATATCTCGGGGACCTGCTGGTGACCTGCAATTCTCCCTTCTCCCGCAACCGCAACTTCGGCCGCATGCTCGGCAAGGGCTACTCGGTTCAGACTGCTATCCTGGAGATGAGTCAGGTGGCCGAGGGCTATTACGCCACCAAGGCGATTCATGAGATCAACCGCAGGTTCCGGATCAGCATGCCCATCGCCGACACGGTCTACTCCATTCTCTATGAGAGGGAAAATGCCGTGGAGGCCATGCGTGAGCTCCAGGACAGCCTGATGTGAGCCGGTCAGGGCCTTACGGTTCTGGAAATGAAGTTATAGACAGAAAATAAACTTAATAAAAACAAGAAGTTATGGTTAATGTAAGTTTCAAACCATCCAAGGCCTATGTTGAGAAGGCCATGAATGCTTTCGACACCCTTCAGGGAAGACAGGGAAGGGGAAATGATTTCCTGGGCTGGCTCGATCTGCCCACGGACACTCCGGAGTCCATCGTGAAAGGCTGCGAGGATATTGCCGGGGAATGGAAGGACAAGGGCGTGCAGGTGGCCGTGGTTATCGGCATCGGAGGCTCTTATCTCGGAGCGAAGGCTGCCCTCGAGGCACTCTCTCACTCTTTCGGCCTCAATGAGAAAGGCATTCACGTAGTCTTCGCCGGCTTCAACCTTTCGGAGGAGTATCATGCAGAGCTGCTGGACTACATCAAGGATAAATCGGTGGCCGCCGTGGTTATTTCCAAGTCCGGCACCACTACTGAGCCCGCAGTGGCTTTCCGTGTCATCAAGGAGCACATCGAGGAACGCTACGGCAAGTCTGAGGCTGCTTCCCGGATCGTGGCTGTCACGGACAAGGCACGCGGAGCTCTGAAGAGCCTCTCAGATCAGGAGGGTTACCGCACTTTCGTAATCCCTGACAACGTAGGCGGCCGTTTCTCCGTCCTTACCCCTGTGGGCCTGCTTCCCATAGCTCTGGCCGGTTACGATATCCGGGCCCTGCTCAAGGGTGCCGCCGACATGGCCCGCCGCTGCTCCGGGCGCAGTGAGGAGAATCCCGCTATCATCTACGCCGCAGCCCGCAACGAGCATTACGATTCAGGCAAAAAAGTGGAGATTCTGGTCAATTTCAATCCCAAGCTCCAGTACATAGGCGAATGGTGGAAACAGCTTTTCGGCGAGTCCGAGGGCAAGGAGGGCAAGGGCATCTTCCCCGCATCTGTGAATTTCACCACAGACCTGCACTCCATGGGCCAGTACATCCAGGAGGGCGAGCGGATGCTTTTCGAGACAGTTATCTCCGTAGAGAATGCCGGCCGCGAGCTGATTATCACCAACGATCCCCAGAACCTCGACGGCCTGAACTTCCTCACCGGCATGCACCTCGAGCACTGCAACAGGATGGCTGAGGCCGGTACCCGCCTGGCCCATCTGGACGGCGGAGTGCCTCAGGGCAGGGTGATAATTGACCGCATCGACGAGTACACTCTCGGAGAGCTCTTCATGTTCTTCGAGGAGGCCTGCGGTATCTCAGCCTATATCCTCGGTGTCAATCCTTTCGACCAGCCCGGAGTGGAGGCGTACAAGAAGAATATGTTCGCCCTCCTCGGCAAGCCCGGCTATGAGGCCCAGGCCGAGACTATCCGCAAGAGGCTCGAGTAGCCGTTAATACAGCTCCAGCAGATGAGAAAGGAGTTTCTCAGAAGTGTAGCCGAGCAGTTCTACAGCCTTACGGGTGGAGACCTGCGCGGCTACTGCTTTGTCTTTCCCAACCGCCGCTCGTCCCTCTTCTTCCGCCGCTATCTGGGTGAGACTGTCCGGCAACCCGTGTTTTCTCCGGCTATAACCAACATCAACGATCTCTTCGCCGGTCTTTCCGGCCTGCATTCTCTCGACCGCATAACCCTCCTTCACCGGCTCTATACCGTGTATCGGGAGAAGGTGGCAGGTTTTGACGAGAGTTTTGACGATTTCATCTACCGCGGCGAGGTGATCCTGTCCGACTTCGATGATATCGACAAGTATATGGCCGATGCCGCAGGGCTCTTCACGAACATAAGGGACCTTAAGGAGATAGAGAACCGCTATGACTATCTTACTCCGGCTCAGCGCGAGGCTATAGCCTCTTTCTGGAAAGTGGTCATACCCTGCCGTGAGGGCCGCAAGGAACAGCTGTTTCTTGGAATGTGGGACAGCATGTACGACATCTACACCGGTCTCCGTTCTCTGCTGGAGAGCAGGGGAGAGGCCTACGAGGGTATGATTTACCGTTCGGTGGCAGAACGTCTGAAGGAGGACGACCCGGACCTGCTCCGGGTTCTTGGGCGCTATGAGCAGACGGTATTCGTAGGGCTCAATGCTCCTAACCGCTGCGAGCGTACCCTCTTCGAGATGCTCCAGAGGATGGGCCGCGGGGATTTCTACTGGGACTACTACGGCGAGGCTGTCCGTGACCCGGCCAACAAGTCCTCCCTCTTCATGGAGGACAATGTCTCCCGCTACCCCTCCCTCCATCCGCTGCAGGAGGACGGAGGCCTGTGCGGAGAACCTCCCAGGATAGAGGCCGTCTCCATTCCTTCCGCTGTGGGACAGACCAAATATGTCCATGACATCCTGCAGCGGATTGTCAGTGAGGAAGGTTCTTCCGACCTTTTCTCGACAGCCGTTCTTCTGCCGGACGAACAGCTGCTCTTCCCTCTGCTGAACTCCCTTCCGGAGGAGGTTTCTCCGGTCAATGTAACCATGGGCTATCCATTGGCCCACAGCAATGTATCTTCTTTCGTGACAGCCGTCGCCTCCCTGCAGGACCGTCTCCGGCTCCGCGACGGGAAGGTGTGCTTCTACTGGAGAGACGTACTCGCCCTCCTTGCCCATCCCTACATCGGCGGCAGTCAGACTCTTCAGGATAGGGCTAAGGAACTTAGGGACAATATTATAAAGTCCAATACCATCTATCCCGAGGCCGGTTTTCTCAGCGAAGGACAGCCTCTCCTCGGCCTGATTTTCCAGGACGCGGCGAAAGCGGATACCTCCGCTTCGGAGGCTGTCTCGGAGTATCTCCGCTCTATTCTGGATACGGTCGCAGAAGGAGCCGACCGCATCGACAAGGAGTTCCTCATGGGCTACAGCCGCAGTCTCAATCTGCTGCACTCGCTCGGGATAGACATGCGAAAAGACACTTATTTCCGTCTGCTGCGCCGCCTGGAGGCCTCGGTGTCGATTCCTTTCAGCGGGGAGCCGCTGGACGGCCTGCAGATCATGGGGCCTCTGGAGATACGGGCCCTGGATTTTGAGAACCTGATAATCCTCTCAGTGAACGAGGGCACCTTCCCCTCGCGGAATACAGCTGCCTCGATGATACCCTACAACCTCCGCCGCGGTTTCGGCCTGCCTACCTACGAGTTTCAGGACTCCATCTCGGCCTACCATTTCTACCGCAGTATCTGCCGGGCCCGCAGGGTGTGGCTCCTGACCGACAGCCGGGGCGACGGCCTGCGTTCCGGGGAGGAGAGCCGCTATATCAAGCAGCTTGAGTACCATTACGGCCTTCCGGTGGAACGCCGGACTGTCTCCTTCACCATCACAGGCAATTCACTTCCTCAGGTGGCTCCTGTGCCGAAGACACCGGAGCATCTGGAGACACTGCGCGGGATGACATACTCCAACTCCTCTTTACAGACGTGGATGGGCTGCTCCATGCGTTTCTACTATCAGTACATCCTGGGCCTCAAGGAAGAGGAGGATCTCTCGGAGGGAGTGGACAATGCCGCCTTCGGAACTCTGTACCATTATGTCATGCGCCGGCTCTACGAGCCGTTCATTGGCCGTCCGGTAGACCGGGACACACTCAAAAAAATGGCTGCGGATACCGGACACATGGCTGCTTTGGTGGATGAGGGCTTTCATGAAGAGCTGGGCCTCAAGGAGATAAACGGACGCAACCGTATCGCCGGCGCTCTGGTGGCCAAGCTTGCGTCCAGGACTCTGGAGGTGGATGCCGGACGTGCCGAGGGAGATGAGATCAACTCTATCGTGGCCCTGGAGGAGAACTATACCGCGTCATTCCGGACTCCCGGCGGGCACAACCTCAGGCTCAGGGGTATTTTCGACCGCGTTGACAGGGTGGGAGGCCGGCTTAGGCTCGTGGATTACAAGACCGGAGGAGAACATTTTACCTGTCGGGATATCGGCGAGCTCTTCCAGAGCGACACCCATGCCGGCGGGAGCCATTTCTTCCAGCTTCTGCTGTACCTGCTGATTCTGTCGGGCCGTAAGGAAGAACCTAAGGTGGACGATGTGGAGAATGTCCTGCTGGAGATTTATTATACCCGGAACCTGTATACCGGAGGGCAGTCCTGGCGTACTCCCCTGAGGTCCGAATACGATGAGTTTACTGAGGCTCTGGGCTTTCTGCTGGACAGTATCCTCGACCCGGATGAGCCCTTCAGAGCCTGTGAGGACGGGGCGGCCTGTGAGTACTGCCCTTTTACTGCGTTGTGTAACAGATAATTTACAGAGAATATGCTGGAGATATGCAAGGCATCGGCCGGGTCAGGCAAGACCCACAAACTCACCGGGGAGTATCTGAGGATGCTCTTCAACGGCGGGACAGACCGCTATAAGTCGATTCTGGCGGTGACATTCACCAACAAGGCTACCGGCGAGATGAAACAGAGGGTGCTCGAGGAACTGCACCGGATAGCCTCCGGGGAGAAATCCCCGTTCATAGCCGATCTGGCCGGCTCCGGCCGGTTTGCGGACATGGCTTCCGCCGGCAGTACTCCGGAGGCCGTGGAGAAGGCGGTGCGCCGGCATGCCTCGGCTCTGCTCTCGGCTATTCTGAACGATTACTCTTTATTCAATATCAGCACTATTGACCGGTTCTTCCAGCAGGTGCTCAGGGCCTTCGCCATAGAAACAGGACATTTCTCGTCCTATAATGTGGAAATCAACGATGAAAATATCCTGGCCATGGCAGTGGACGAACTGATGGGCTCGATAGACGACAATGAGGAGCTGCTGCAGTGGCTCATAGACCTGTCGGTCGAGGCGGTGGAGAACGGACGGGACTGGAACAGCGTACCGCAGCTTCTCCGGCTGGGCTCGGAACTTTTCAAGGAGCCGTTCAAACTGGCGGTACGCGGGGCGGGTGTGGAACTGGCAGGCCGCACCTCCATCGCCGAATGCTCGGATACTATGCGGCGGATAGTCCAGGATTTCCGCGAGGAGAGCCGCAGGATGGCGGAGAAGGCGGCGGCCATAATGGGCCGTTATGACCTCTCGGCAGACGACTTCAAGGGAGGTTCCCGCTCGTTTATGAACTATTTTGACAAACTTCGGTCCGGCCGCTTCGAGGCTCCTTCCGCCACATTTGTCAGTATGGCGGAGGAAGAGCCGGCCAGATGGTGCGCCTCCTCGGCCCAAACCCGGGCCTCCGACATAGCCTCCGCATATCATGCCGGGCTGGCGGAGCTGGTCCGCAGGGCCTCCGACCCGGACCGCCTCACCAAGTACTTCACAGCCCTGGAGATACTGCGAAATCTTTCCGTGGCCGGTATCCTGAGCGACATCGAGGCTCAGGTCCGGGACCACTGCCGCCGCAACAACCTGGTCCTGCTTTCTGACACCCCGCGTTTCCTGTCGGATATCATTGACGGAAGCGATACACCTTTTATATACGAGCGTGTGGGGTCCCGTCTGGACAACTACCTGCTGGACGAGTTCCAGGATACCTCGCGTATGCAGTGGGACAACTTCGAGCCCCTGCTCCGTGACAGTGTGGATGCAGGCAGTCCATGTCTGATCGTGGGCGACGTCAAGCAGAGCATCTACCGCTGGAGAGGCTCCGACTGGAGGCTGCTGGATACAGAGATAGCCTCCCGCTTCGACCCCCGCAAGGTTCACACCGATACTCTGGCCTACAACTGGCGCAGTTCCGCCGAAGTGGTGTCCTTCAACAACTCTTTCTTCGGCTCCGTCGGCACCCTGACCGGGGATGAGCTCATCGGCCGCATCTACTCAGACGCCGTGCAGCGGATACCGGAGGGCAGCAGCCGTCCCGCCGGACACATCAAGGTTACATTTACCGAGGGGACAGGCTCGGATATGTGGGAGGAGAGTTATCTGCAGCGTATTCTCGAGGCGGTCCGTACTCTTCTGGAGCACGGCTACCGGCCCGGTGACATAGCCTTTCTGGTCCGTACCAGGGCCGAGGGCGCCGCAATATCGGACCTGCTGATAGCCAACGGCTACAATATCATGACCGAGGACTCTCTCAGGCTTTCTTCCTCCGCTGCGGTGCGCCGGACCGTGGACTGCCTGAAGGAGACGACCGGCGGGGAATCACTGTACAACATCTGTGAGGATATTCTGCGTTCCCGTCCCGACGGGCAGGAGGACGGCGGTTCTGCCTTTGTCAATGCTTTCTTGGACTGCGTTCTGGAGTATATCGGCTCGGAGGGTTCGGATATCACCGGATTCCTGCGCTGGTGGGAGACCGAGGGGGCTGACCGCTCCATATCGGCACCTGAGGGGAGGGACGCCCTGCGCGTGATTACGATTCACAAGTCCAAGGGGCTGGAGTTCAAGGCTGTAATTGTGCCTTTCCTTCAGATTCCATTTGCCCCTAAGGGCAACAGCGCCAAATACATCTGGTGCGGTTCCTCTGTGTCCCCCTTCGACATGCTGCCGGTCTATCCCCTGGAGTGCCGCAGCAGCCTGGAGCAGACCGTCTTTGCAGATGACTACCTTCGGGAGAAGCGCTACAGTGCCGTAGATGCGGTCAATGTGGCGTATGTCGCCTTTACTCGGGCGGTGCAGGAACTCATCGTCTTCGCCCTTGTGCGTCATTCCAAGAATGGTCTGGCCCCCAACTCAGTCTCCCATATCCTCTGCACCCACCTTCAGGGACAGATCGAGGACGGTGTCTACGAACTGGGAGAATGGACCTCGCCCGAATATAAGAAGGACGGGAAGAGGGTAGTGGCCGGGGAGGAAATGCTCCGGGTGCCGTCGGTCCCCATAGGAGACAGGCTGAAACTGTCTTTCCGTGGAGATGAGTTCTTCACGAGGGACAGCCGCCGGACTAGAGGCATTGTCCTGCATGAGATATTGTCCAAAGTCGAGACGGCCTCGGATCTGGAAGATGCGGTGTACGGAGCCGTATCCTCGGGTATTCTCCCGGCCAATGAGGGGCCGCAGGTGCTGGAACAGCTCTCGGAGATGCTGCGGTCGGTGAGTGACAGGCATTGGTTCGACGGGACTTATCTCCTGATGAATGAGGCTACCGTCATTGCCCCGGGAGGGGACAGTTATCGTCCGGACCGGATGATGTTCAGCCCTGACGGACAGACGGCAGTGGTGGTGGACTACAAGTTCGGCCGTCGCCGGGACGGACAGTACCGCTCTCAGGTGAGGGGCTATATGAGTCTTCTCGGCCAGATGGGGTACCGGGAGGTGAAGGGATGGCTGTGGTACGGGGAGGACGGAGTGGAGGAAGTTGGACAATCTACGGGGAATTGATTATATTTGCGACCGGATTTTAAACTGAACTGAAAATTATGTCAAAAGTAGTTTACAATGTCAAGGGCATGATGTGCGGTCACTGTGTCATGCATGTTCAGAAAGCCCTGGAGACACTACCTGGCGTAAAGGCCAATGTAACACTGGAGCCGGCTCAGGCCGAGATTGAATTTTCTGACAAAATCTATGACAGGCAGGAACTTCAGGCTGTGATCTCAGACAAGGCCGGGAATTATGTTCTGGAGGATTAACCAAAACGATTAAGCATACGATGATGAGATTTAATTTTAAAACGGCGGTCATTGCTGTATTGGCAGCGGTGTCCGCTGTCGCGATTGTGTCGTGCTCGTCCGAAATAGATCTTACAGACGGGCTTGACACAACTGTCACATGGGGCGGAGAGGCTTTCTCCCTGCCCATAGGCTCCACAGCGGAAATTGCTGTCGGAGACTTTCTGGAGTTGTCCGAGGGGGACATTATCCGTACCGATGAGGATGGAAACTACTATCTGGAGTTCTCCGAATCATTTTCCCAGACTATATCTATGACTCAGTTTACCAGTAGGCTGACAGTGCCCGGCTTTGCTCATGATTTAGAGCCCAGGCCGGTGCGTCTTCCTGAAATAGGGGATATTCCTGAAAATACTCCCGACGTGGATGTTCCGGAGGATGTTCCGGGTGAGGATATTCCTGGTATTATCGTAGATGGAGACAAGATAGGAGTCAATATGGGCTTCGAGGAGGAGTTCATATACGAGTTCGGTTTTGAGGAAGCGAAGGATGAGGGGCTGGTGAGCATTGACCGTGTGGACCTGAGCGAGACTTTTCTCCGTCCCGAGATAGAACTCAGCGGTCTTGACGAACTGCCGGCATCCATGGAGGTAAGGGTTACCGTTGAGGTGCCGGAACATTATGTCTTCGAGGAATCTCCTATGGTTGATCCGGAGGCGGGCACTGTGACTTTCACGGGTGTGATGAACGATGAGGGAGTAGTGGAGTTCACGCCCGTAACGCTTGTCGCCATCGAGTTCGAGCCTGGAGACGATGCCATGCAGGACTTCGTGTTTACCGATACTTTCGCCGTGACCCAGTCGGTGCTGATGGTTTCACGTGAGGACCTTGAGGGTGTATCCGGCAGAGTCATGGATGCGGCCCTGACGATTATTGCCGGTTCTGACGACGGCAATCTCAGGCCGGAGTCATTCAGAGGTAAGGTGGACATTGATGTGGATCCTGTAAACGAGAGTCTGGTACTGACAGGTATACCCGACATGCTCAAGTCCGAGGATGCCAGCCTGGATTTCTATAATCCCAGGCTTACGGCCAGGGTCAGCACCAATGCCAATGTGCCTGTGGATATGCATGCTCAGATAATCCCGGTATTCCCGACAGGAGACGGGGACGAGGTCTCTCTGGATCTCGAGGCTCCCGTTTCGCCTGATCCGGATGTGATTGAAACAGCCCTGTTCTGGATATCCTCCGATGACCCTTCGGGTAATCTAGACGCAGCCGGTTACGAATGGGTGGAGGCCGATGTCCGCGGTCTCCTGACCCGTATTCCTGATGAAGTAAGGGTCAATATAACCGCTGGTACCGATCCCACAGAGTCTGCATACGTAGTATGTGACGAGGAATATACCGTAGATGGCGAGTTTGCCTTCAATGTGCCTTTCTCTTTCGGTGATAGCCTGAGATTTGCAGTGAGGGACACTATAGAAGGCATGCCGGAGATTCTTTCCACTCTGGTCAGGTCCGCCAATGTACAGATTGCAGGAACGGTGACCACTACCATTCCCGTGAATGTCAATCTCAAGGCATATTTCCTGGACAGCTACATGAACAGAATAGAGATGCCTGACATAACCCAGCTTATCAACGGTACGGCCTCGGCAGGAACACCTCAGGAGACTCCTCTGGAGCTCAATGTGCCGCAGACTGATATCCGGAATGACATCTCTTACCTGGTCTTCGAGTTCGAGCTGCTCTCCGGCCAGACACCCGGAATACCTCTTTCAGAGGACTCATCCATACAGGCGGATATTATCCTTAACGTACCCGGAGGAGTGACTGTAGACTTCAATGACCTCAATTTTTAAAGCAAGAATACGATGAAAAAGATACTTTCAGTCATATCATTTCTGACTCTCGGTGCGATATTGCTCAGTGCGCAGAGCAGGACGAGTTACTTCGTACGCAACTCGACTCAGAACCATTACATGAATGCGGCGTTCGTTCCTGACCAGGGCTATGTGGGAGTGCCTTTCCTGAATGGTTTCGATATACAGTTGGGCGGCAATTTCGGCCCCAGTACTTTCCTGTATCCCCTGTCCAACGGCAAGACCGGTCTCTTTCTCAATGAGGAAGTAAGTTCCGAGGCTTTCCTGGCCGGACTCAGAAACAATACCTCCCTGGATCTCAACTTCGGATACAATGTTGTCGATGCCGGATGGTTTACCGGAAAGGATTCCTTCTGGACCATATCCCTGGGGATGGATGTTAATGTGGATTCCTCCATTCCCAAGGAATTTTTCCGATTCCTGAAGAACGGCATGACTACCAATCCCCAGAGCTATACGATAGAGAATCTGGGAATAGGGGCTCAGGCCTATGCGCACCTGTCTCTCGGCTATTCCCGCGGACTGGACGAGCTGGTCAAGGGACTGCGCGTGGGTGCGAAGGTGAAACTGCTGGCCAGTGTGGCTGATCTGCAGATGCAGGTGGACAGGCTGGACCTGAACATGAGTTCCGATGCATGGACTGTCAACTCCCTCGGGTCTGCCCGCATTCTCGGCGGAGGACTCGTGCCCAGCTTCGATGAGGACGGATATCTCAACGGTCTGGGCTTCGAACCGTCCGAACTGGGTGTAGGCGGTTTCGGAATGGCCTTCGACCTTGGAGCCGAGTATACCATTTCCGAAGGAACACCTGTGGACGGACTCCGGTTCTCCGTGTCGGTTACTGATCTCGGCTTCATCTCTTACGGCAAGAATAAGTCCCGCATCCTCTCGGCAGACGGCTCTGTCCGCTACGAGGGTATTGAGAATATAGGCGGTGACGAGGATATCAGTTCCCAGCTGAACGGAGTTACCGACGAACTTATGGGGCTTGCCTCGTTTACCGAGCAGGAAGTGAGCGGTAGCCAGAACGGTTCTCTGGCGGCGACCCTGTATGCCGGAGTGGATTATTCGTTCCTGGATGACAAGATGAATGTAGGTCTGCTCTATTCTGCCCGTTTCGGCCGTTTCCGCACCGAGAATGAGCTGACACTGGCCTGGAACTATGCTCCTGTACGCAGTTTCGACATAGCTCTGAGTTACTCTCTCCTCAAGACTCACTCCACTTTCGGATGGCTGATAACATTCGTGCCCACCAGGGGCGTGGGACTGTTCGTAGGAAGCGATTTCACACCTCTGAATTATACCGCTTTCAATATTGAGGGCATCAAGATTCCTGTTCCTGCCAGAGAACTGATGTTTGACGCGCATTTCGGTCTGACAATATCTCTGGGCGGATCCAACAGAAGGTATTAGCAGACGCACAGGCAACATAAAAGCCTCCGTACGATGAAAAGTACGGAGGCTTTTATGTTGCAGTCGCCCGTCGTCTAGATGGCAGGAGCGGAGAAGTGCTCCTTCGAGAAGATGCGGGCCTCGGTGATTACCACGCTGTTGCCGTCCTTGTCCCTCATAGTGCCGACGAGTGTGCCGATCATCCTCTTGTGGTCCACGTTGGTGCACTCAAATCTGATGTGATACGGCTCGTCGATGTACACCGGTCTGAGGTAGGTGACATTCTGAGAGATGAAGTATGCGAGCTTGTCGGCCGGCCACATGGTGCCGAATACCTTGGCAAACGCGCACAGGATGAGGACTCCCTGAGCTACCGGACGTCCGAACTCGGTCGCGGTGGCGTATTCGCGGTCTATGTGTACGGGATTATAGTCATCCGTCAGCTTGGCATAGACCTCGGCGTCTTTCTGGGTGAAGACGGTGTTGTAGTCATAGGTGTCGTGTTCCTTGATCATAACATGAAGATTTTAGATTAGCCCTATAAAGATAGGACAAATAACCGGAAAAAGCAAATTTAGGACTCCTAAAATAGCATTTAAAATGTCAGGGATAGACCGTCGTATGCAGGCTCAATGCCCTCAGGCAGGGTTTTGCAGAGGTCCTCGTACTTTTCCAGCTGGTGGGAGAGATGGGTCAGGAAGCAGTGCCGGGCACCCACCTTGCGGCAGACTTCTATGGCTTCGTCCAGGGAAAAATGGGAGATGTGCGGAGTCCTGCGGATGCAGCTGACGACGAAGATGTCCACCCCACGGAAACGCTCTATGGACTCTTCGGAGATGTAGTTGGCGTCAGTCAGATAGCCCAGGCGTCCGAAACGGAATCCCAGGATGGGCAGCTTGTAGTGCATCGCACGCACGGGGATTATCTCCACTCCGTCGATGCAGAATGGCTCTTCTCCTATGGTGTGCAGGACGAAGTCCGGAACTCCGGGATAGCGGTGGTCTCCGAAGGCATAGGCGTACTCCCGCTTGAGGGAGTCCTGTACCATAGGCTCTGCGTAGATGGGAAATGCACGTTGCATGAAGTAGTTGAAGGCTCTTACATCGTCCAGCCCCCCGGTATGGTCCTTGTGCATGTGGGTGAGGAGTACGGCGTCCAGCTCCCGGATGCCGCTGCGCAGTATCTGCTGCCGGAAGTCCGGACCTGCGTCCACAACCAGCCTGAGCCCTTCGTATTCGATGTAGGCGGAGGTTCTCAGCCGTTTGTCGTGGAAATCGTCCGAGCGGCAGACAGGGCAGGAGCAGCCGATGATGGGCATGCCCTGGGAGGTGCCTGTCCCCAGAAATTCTATTTTGTTGTGGACTTTAGCGCTCATCGGCCCCAAAGATAGGGAAATTTGTATAATTTTGTATTTATGAATTGCAGACTTTATCTCGTACCGGCTCCCCTCGGGGACAATCCTCCCGAGGAGGTCATTCCTCCGTATGTATTCGGGCAGATAGCCCATGTTACCCGCTTTGCGGTGGAGGATGTACGCACGGCCCGCAGGTATCTGTCCCGCATCGGTTTCAAGGGCAGGATAGACTCTCTCACGTTCCATGAGATCAACGAGCATTCCTCTCCGGAGGACATAGAGCAGATCGCAGCGGTCTTCGCGGAAGGGGAGGATATGGCCCTGATATCGGAAGCCGGTCTGCCCGCAGTGGCCGATCCCGGGGCGGCCCTCGTGGCCCTGGCGCACAAAGCCGGGGTGGAGGTGGTCCCCTTTTCAGGCCCGTCGTCCCTGATGATGGCCCTGATGGCTTCCGGGATGAACGGGCAGTGCTTCGCCTTCGCCGGTTATATACCTGCCAAGACCGATGCCCGCCGCAGGAGGCTCAAGGAACTGGAGGCCCGTTCCCGCCGGAACTCGGAGACCCAGATTCTCATCGAGACCCCTTACCGGAGCGATGCCCTCTTCCAGGACATCCTCTCAGTCTGCGATCCGTCCACGAGGGTATGCGTTGCCGCCGGCATCACCCTTCCGGACCAGATGATACGGACCCGCACTGTCGCCCAGTGGCGCAGGGAAGGCCTGGTTATTTCCAAACGGCCGGCGGTATTTCTAATTCTAGCCTGATTCAATATGGGAAAAATAGAACTTTGCGGCATGCGCTTTTTCGCCCATCACGGCTGTTTCCACGAGGAGAAGGTCATCGGCAATCATTTTGTCGTGGACTTCGAGGCCTGGGCCGACACCCGTGCGGCGTCTGAGAGTGATGCTCTCGAGGATACACTCAACTATCAGCTTATCTATGACATCGTAAAGGAGGAGATGGCAGTGTCTTCCAACCTTCTGGAACACGTGGCCGGACGTATTCTGCGCCGTTTCCGCTCGGCCTTCCCGGCAGTGGAGAGGGCCAGGGTTTCGATAGCCAAGCTCAATCCCCCGCTCGGAGGTGAGGTCGGTGCGTCTAAGGTAACCCTTGAACTGCAGGACGTATGAGGGTCGCCGTGCATACTCTCGGCTGCAAGCTCAATTACGCCGAGAGCTCGACTATAGCCCGGGAATTTGCCGTCAGGGGCTATGAAGTGGTGCCGTCCACGGAGGAGGCGGACATCTATGTAATCAATACCTGTTCCGTCACTGAGCACAGCGACAAGAAGGACCGCAATCTTATCCGCCGTCTGCACCGCCGTTCACCCGGAGCGGTTATCGCCGTGGTGGGCTGCTACGCGCAGCTGCGCGGGGACGAGATAGCGGCCCTGGAAGGGGTGGATATAGTGCTTGGGGCGGGAGCCAAGGGGCAGGTTGCGGATGAGGTGGAGCGTCTTCTGGCTGCCGGAGGGCACGGACAGGCTCCTCAGAAGCTGGAGTTGTGCGATATAGATTCGGTGCGCAATATTTTCCCCGCTTATTCGACCGGTGAGAGGACACGGGCATTCCTAAAGATTCAGGACGGCTGCGACTACAAATGCTCCTACTGTACTGTACCGTATGCCCGCGGAGGCAGCCGGAGCCTTCCCAAGGCCATGCTGCTGGAACAGGCCCGGGAGATAGCCGCTTCCGGTATAGTGGAGATAGTCCTGACCGGGGTCAACACCGGGGATTACGGACGCAAGACTGGAGAGAGCTTCCTGGATTTGCTGCAGGGACTCAATGAGGTGGACGGCATAGAGCGCTACCGCATATCCTCCATTGAGCCCAATCTGCTGACTCCAGAGATAGTGGAATGGATTGCCTCCGGAACGAAGTTTCTCCCGCATTTCCATATCCCTCTGCAGTCCGGCTGCGACCGGATACTCAGCCGGATGGGGAGGAGGTACCGTACGGCTGATTTCCGCAGCAAGATAGAGCTTATCCGCAGCAGGATGGATCATGTGTTTTTCGGCATCGACGTGATCGTGGGATTCCCGGGTGAGACGGAGGATGACTTCCGCTGTACCTGCGATTTTCTGGAGGAGATACATCCCGCATACATCCATGTATTTCCATATTCCCGCAGAGCCGGCACTCCGGCTGCGGCGATGCCGGACCAGGTGCAGGAGAGCGTGAAGACAGCCAGGGTAGAGATTCTGGAGGAGATGTGCGGACGTCTGCACGGGGAGTTCTGTGCCATGAACAGCGGCAGGGAAGAGGAGGTGCTCTTCGAGGGCAAGTCCGGGAACGGTATGATGGCAGGCTATACGCGCAATTACATAAGAGTCGAGCGGCCCTATGACAGGGAACTTATAGGCAAGGTTGTCAAGGTCATTCTGCCTTGACGTTCTCTTCTTCTTCCTTGTAGTAGTAGACGGAACCCTGTTCCTGGTATTCCACGGAGCCGGTCTCTTCCAGGAAATTCATGGGATTCTCCTTAGGCTTGAGCACTTCTTCCTTGACAATATTCGCCTCGGCCGCCTCCCTCTCAAGTTCTTCCTCCGCTTCCCGGAGTATCTCCAGCTCGTACTGCTCCCTGCGTTTCCGGCTCATGAAAATATTCCGCCAGAAATCCCCGAACGTGTCGAATTCGTCCTGATACGTGATTCCGAGACCGCTTCGCTGGGTATTGTCCAGATAATTGGAATAGCTGTCCGCTGACCTGGTGAAGAGAGTGACGCGGAGTTTGCCCTGACGGTCCACCTTAATCTCTGCGTCGAAGTCCCCGGCCCAGTTGGAGGAAGTTTCGTCATTTCCGACATTTCCGTTGATGACCAGTCGGTTGTTGAAGGCCTGATAGGATACGGCCACGTCGAACATACCCCAGCTTCCCCCGGAGCCCCCGGGCTGGTAGTTAAGTCCCAGGTCCAGCGGTATGTCCAGCTGTCTGAATATGTTGTTGAACTGATTGGACAGTATCTCGCTGGCGTTGGAGTATAGAATCGTGGAGTTGTTTATGATACCCGACTGCTCGTCAGGTACGAAACTCCCTGAGATGAGCAGGGCCATGAACTGCTTCTGAATCTTGTCAGGAGTGCTCAGGGCACTTTCCACCTGTCCCTTCGTGATGGGGTCCAGGTCAGGTATGTCTATGGTAAAGGACAGCTCGGGGTTGGACAGCGGACCCTGGAGGTGGATGCCGCAGTCTACGTTGCGCCTGTTGCCGACGGATGTGGTGTCGGCGATGAGGGTGGAGATGGAGGCTTTGGTCCTGTAGGTCGCGCCCACGTTGAGGTTGGTGTTGCGGAAATCTCCGTTGAACGCTATGGTGCCGCCTTCGTCGATGATGAAGTCCCTGGACTGAATCGACAGTACGAAATGATAGCTTCCTTCCGATATGGTGTAGTCTCCGCGGATATCGAAGAGATTGCGGGACGGATTGAGGGTAAGGTTCAAGTTACCGTTACCCGTGCAGCGCAGTACTTCTCCGAGCTGTTTGTCCATCTCTACCAGAAGTTCCGTACCCTGGGTTACGGTAGCTGCAGCCCTGATCTCAATATTGCCCTTGCCGGACTTGCTCTTGGTGTCGTCTGACTCTGTTGCAACCTTGGAGATACTGTCTGCCGGTATCCGGAAGTCTGTGTAGGAAATAAGGTCGGAGGTAGTGGCTGATGACGAGGAGGACAGAGGAACGTGAAGGGAGGAGTTGCCTGCGGTGGATACCTGTGCGTCTACCAGGAGGTTGTCCGTAAATCCGGACAGGGTTACTGTCCCGGAAGCAGAGGCATTTCCGTAGAATTTCTCATTGTCCCTTTCCTGGGTATTGAGTACCTGGAAGTCGGCAAATGTCATATTGGCATCCAGGTAGATGTTCTTGAAGAAGTCATGGCTAAGACTGCCTGAAAGCAGGGCTGTCGAACCGGCAGGGTCGGCTATTGTCAGGCTGTCCAGGTCGATGCTCCTGTTGCTTAAGGTTATCGGACCGTTAATGATGTAGGGAACTTTGGTGAATACCGGCGTGATGGCCAGAGAGTCTATACGGCTGTTGCTGCTGGACAGCATCAGTCTGTCGGGCTGGCCAGTGACATCTATCTCGCCGCTGAGCCGGCCTCCCGTAACGGAAACGAAATCGGAGAGGAATGGGGACAGTGCGCGCATACCCATCTGATTTAGAGTCACGTCCAGATCCAGATAATTGCGTCCCGGAATGAAGTATCCGCTTATATTGATAGGGTTGAGGTCTTCTATATAGTTGTTGGTCAGTAGGTTGAATCTGTCACGGGCCAAATCCCTGCGGCTGAGGACTGACAGCCTTCCAAGTTTCTCTCCCCGTAGGCTCAGGCTGTCTCCGGTAAGTTCCATGGTCGCACCCATATTCGAGAATAGGTTGTCGATATCGACTTTACCGGACAGTTTTCCCTGCAAGTCCAGTGAGTTCCCCGTAAAGGAGTTGAGCAGGTCCAGGTCGAAATTGGCAAGACTTAGGGACAGGATGCTTTCAGGGTTTTCGGAAATTGCTCCTGAAATGTACAGGGAGTCGTCTCCGCAATAGAGCCCCAGACCGTTGACAGTATATTCCCTGGGCCGGATGCTCAGTTCTGCCGGGGAAAGTTCCCAGATATGATTCCTGATATTGAATCCGGAACTGTCTATTGATATATCCGCCAAGAGCTTGCCGTTCCGGTCCTTCCACGCATCAATCATGGCGGAAAAATTCAGCCAGGTAGTGTCCGCATTGTTGTATGTCAGCCTCAGGCGCAGGTTGTCCTCGTGGCCGGCAAGAGACAGCAGGGTGTTATCGACAGTCATCCCTCCCGAGCGGATGCTGCCCACTGCCAGTGCGGCCCTGACATTGTCGCTGTAGTTGTCGGCATCCACTGCCAGGCCGTCGAATGTGTATCCGTTTCCTTTCTTGTTACGGAAGGCGATTGACGATGACTGCAGTCCCGCCTTCAGGATGTTGTTTTCATCCAGGCTTATGTCTATGGTAGTGCTGTCGGCGATATAAAGTCCAGGCATGATGATGTCGCATATCTGTGACATGTCGAAGGTGCGCAGATGGAAGTTGTAGTAGCCGTTATTCCCCGATGTCCTGGAGGTATCTATATCCAGAAGTCTTTCAGTGGATGTGGTTTTCATGGCCAGTTTAAGCCTTTCGACCAGTCTGGCAGGGGAATCTGTACTGGTATAGCCCGCCTGGAGAATCGGAGACTGCAGAGTCACTGTGTGACGTTTCTCTGAAAGTGCGGAACGGATGTAGATGGAGTCTATGTGGTATTGTCCGTTGGTATTTGCGTAGCTGATATCTTGCAGCATGATATTTCCCAGGACGCTTCTGTCAGTCAGTCTCAGGTCGGCGCTTGCTGTCACACCCGCCGTGGCCATAGTACCTTTCTTGTCCAGGTTCATGGCCATGAGGTCCGCGTATGGAACGTCCATAAATACACGGATACGTCCTGGATGCATGTTTCTGTCCAGTGTCACCACGCCCTGGAACATTGCGGGAACCGCCCTGTCATGACTGATGAGCCTTACGTCCGCAATGCTGTCGGCAAGAGAGCCTTTGATGTCGATATCCCTGTATTCATATCCGTTGACGTTGAGGCTGGAGATATTCATTGATTGTATTTCTGCCGAGATACCTTTATCGGAGCCTTTACGGGGCAGATGCGCGTTTATTTTGGAATTGAATCCTGTGCGTCCCAGAGTCCCGCTGTGCAGAAACTGTCCTAAATCCAGATTTTCCACCCACAGGCTGCTTTGAATGCTGTTTCCGGAATTGTCCTTCCGGACGCAGGCTTCAAAGCCGACTTTTCCTGCTTCCGACGAGAGGGCTCCTATGCCGTACAGGCTGTCTATCGTTCCGTACGCGATGCCGTTCAGGGAGATTCTGGTGTCCGGTATGACCGAAGCTATGCCGTTGGGCTTGCCGCTGAAGTCCGATATTATATCCGATATACTCTGTGGGGATGAGGTGATGTTCTTGATTGTCACGTTGAAGTACGTGTCCATGATATCGGGCAGTCCTGTAAGTGCGGCGCTGAGATGCAGTTCTGTATCGGGGCCGGAGGTAATCTGCAGGTCGTATGTCCTCAGGTCGCTGACAGTTCCGTTTATTCCGCCTTTGAGGTTCATTTTCAGGGAATTGTCCCTCAGGGAAGGGGCAAAGACTCCTATGCTTCTGAAGTCCAGGGTGCTGCGGTTGAAGTCAGCGCCCAGTACTATTTTATTCACAAAGTCTTTCAGGTCCTTGCCGCTGGTGTATCCGAAAGAGAGGTACTCGGCATTGATCTCCGACCATGAGTCTATCAGGTGCAGGTTGTCCAGCCTGGACTCGGCCGAGTCCAGGGAGAATGAGCCGCTGAGAGACTGCAGCTGATAGCCGCACCGGTCGTAGCATCCCAGGTCCCTGATTCTGCATGAAACAGTATTGTCCTCTATTTTCACGCGATTGATGCGTGCATCTATGCCCTTGAGTCTCATGTTTTTGAAGTTCATGCAATCATCCCTCACAGGAATTGTGTCAGCCAGAGGACTGACCAGGGAAAACGCCATGTTGCGGAGTGTGATTTCGTCCGCGGTCATGTCAGGCATGATGAAGGGTTTTTTAAGAGAGTCCGGCTTAGGAGCGGTCCTGAATATGCGGTTGATGTTGTTATACTTGCCGGGTCCCTCTTTAATGAGATTGAAACATCCGTTCTGCAGGAAAAGACGGTTGATGTGGATACGGCCGCGCAGCAGATCGGAGGGGGAGATAGAGACCGAGAGTTTCTCGACGGAGGCCAGGGTGTCCCCCTGCTCTCCGGTGATGCATATTCCATAAGCCATAACCTTGTTGACGAATACGATGGCCACCCTGTCCACTTCTATCTTCCCGTCGATTTTTTCCTGCAGGGCCGTCACCGCCTTATGTGCAATGCGGGTCTGCAGCTGCGGAAACTGCAGTGCCACATAACCTGCAACAGGGGTTATGCAGATGAGAATCAGGAGACCTGTTAATATTTTTCTAAATGTTCTGATATGTTTTCTAACTTTACTTTTAAATTTGCGATTTGACTTACAAAGTTAATATTTTTTCTTAATAGAATATATGGGACAGAATAAAGGTTTTTATCATTTCCTGGCCATTCTGACAGTGGCGATCTGGGGTGCCACCTTCGTGTCTACGAAGATTCTGATTAATAACGGACTATCTCCCAATGAGATATTTTTCTACCGTTTTCTCATAGCTTATGCGGGTATATGGATATTTTCCCATAAGAAACTTTTTGCCGACAACTGGAAGGACGAACTGATGCTGGCCTGCGCAGGACTGTTCGGCGGTTCTCTGTACTTCCTGACCGAGAATACCGCCCTGGGTATCACACAGGCCTCAAACTTATCATTCCTTCTATGCGGTACGCCGATTCTTACTACTCTGATCAGCAGACTTTTTTTCAAGGATGATAGAATAAGCCGCATGGTGTACATCGGCTCGGCCGTCGCCCTTGCCGGTGTGGCCCTGGTGGTCTTTGACGGATCTGCCGGCCTGAAGATATCTCCTGTCGGAGATTTGCTGACTTTGGCAGCAGCACTGTCCTGGGGATTTTACAGCATATTCATCCGCAAACTGGAGAACAGGTATGATACTATGCTGATAACCAGAAAGGTGTTTTTCTATGGACTGATTACTATCCTCCCTACTTTTATCGTCAATCCCCCTGAGCCGGCACTGCTTTTCAGCTCCGGCGTCAAGGTATGGGCGAACCTGCTCTTCCTGGCTGTCCTGGCATCCCTGGTATGCTTCCTGACCTGGAACCTGGTTATAAGGCACATCGGAGTGGTGAAGTCCTCGAACTATCTCTATCTCAACCCGGTCATTACCTGCATCACTTCCGCCATTGTCCTGGGAGAAAAAATAACCCCTGTCGCTGTGACAGGGGCTCTGTGCATTATGGCCGGGGTATGGCTGGCTAGTCGGAAATGACTTGTTCCTGCTCCCGTTTCTTCTGCATGCGGGCAGCGGTAAATTCGAGTATCAGCACCAGTGCGACTCCGATGAGGGCGAATGTTACTGCCAGTCCGATGTGGCCGGAGAACAGCTGTCCAAGGTCGGGATGGTGGGGCATAACCGGCCGGGAAACGTCTCCGATCTGAAGCTGCCAGGGCCAAACCTTCACCAGTGAGCCGATCATGATGCCGGCCAGGGCGGAAATGGTGGTCACGTGATATTTCTTGAGCAGCCATGAAAGGAAATGGGAGAACGATACGATACCTATGGCGGCTCCTGCGATGAATACCAGTATCACGACTATATTCAGGTCGGTGAGGGCCTTGAGCATGTATTCGTATTTGCCGAGCAGTAGCAGGATAAAACTGCCTGATATTCCTGGCAGAATCATGGCGCATATGGCTATCGCGCCGCAGAGGAAGATGAACCAGAGCTGGTTGGGAGTCTCGGTGGGTGAGACCAGACAGATGGCGGCTCCTGCGGCTATTCCGAGCAGGAGTGCGATGATGTTCTTGATTTTAGTCAGATCTATGTCCTTGAGGATCAGTATAGCCGAGGCTATGATAAGGCCGAAGAAGAAGGACCACAGGGGTATGGGCTCGTTGGCCATCAGGTACTGCATGAGCTTGGCCAGAGAGAAGAAACTGATGGCAATACCGAGAATCAGGGAGAAGAGAAAAGTTCCGTTGATGTGTTTCCAGAACTTACCGATCTTCCCGGTAAACAACAGTTTGAATGCCTGTGTGTTGATTGATTTGATCGAATTGAGCAGTTCCTCGTAGATGCCTGTCAGGAAGGCAATGGTACCGCCGGAGACTCCTGGAATTACGTCCGCGGCTCCCATACCTATGCCTTTGACGGTGATAAGTGCGTAGGATGAAAATGTTCTCATTTTGTAGAATCAGTGTGTATTGTAGTGAGATAAATTAGAATGTTCTTCATGAGCTCATCAGGCTTGATGGCCCCGTCTCCTCCCATGGAGACAAACATATCGTATGGGGAAGGGGAGGAGGACGATATGCCTATTCTGAAAGAAGCGTCGGTCCTTGCCAGTATGTAGTCCACGGCGAAGAGACGCTTGCCTGCGGTAAGGTCTATGAGTATGTCAAAGTGGTCGGTAATAAACTCTGTGACAATCTTCTCGTCAGGAACTCCGTACCAGTTGAGGTTGTCACGGTGGATGATTGACATGAAGGGTGTTGAAAGAAATCCTGCTTCACCCTGGGGGGATTTCCGCAGATCCACGCAGATTCCTTTATAATTGATCCTGCGTTTCTGGAGCTCCCATTTCAGATCGTTGACGGCTTCTGCGGACCCCTGGATCTCGGCATTTACGATAAAGCCGACCAGGCCGGCATCAGAAAGAGATACATATTTCCCTTTATGAGGGTTTACTATCTTCTTCAGTGCCTTTTTTTGCAGTATCCGTGTTAAAAACCAATCAATCATCCGACAAAGATACGAAACTGTTTTGATTTTTTATATTTTTGCTCGGTTTTAATATTTCTAAAATGAGTACAGCTGTCAATATCGGAATATTCGGAAGGCGTAATGTAGGTAAGTCTTCACTTATCAATACACTTGCAGGTCAGGAGGTTGCTATAGTGTCAGACCATCCGGGCACTACTACGGATCCTGTCCGCAAGCGCATGGAGATTTTCGGCCTCGGCCCCTGTGTCCTTATCGATACGGCGGGAATAGATGATGACGGCAGTCTGGGCCGTATGAGGGTAGCAAGAACTGAAGAGGTTACAGCCCAGATAGATATCGCTCTGCTGTTGTTCTCGGCGAGTGATTTCGGTAAGCCTGAAGAGGACCTGATGGATACTCTGACGCGGTATTCTGTTCCAGTGGTTCTGATTCACAGCAAGTCTGACATATCCTCAGTAGACAGCAGGCTTAAGGACCGGCTTCTGCAGAAGTATCCCGACGCCGGTTTTCAGGATTTCTCTTCCTCTGCGGGAATCCTTGAAAAAGACAGTATGATACAGTCCCTTCTGGAGACGGTCCGCCGCCTGGTCTCTTCCTCCCGCATGGTAGAGCGGCCCATGTTCGACGGAATAGTATCAGCAGGACAAAGAGTTCTGCTGGTGTGCCCGATAGACAGCGAGGCGCCTACTGGCAGGCTGATTCTGCCTCAGGTCAATGCCATACGCTCTCTTCTTGATATCGGTGCAATAGTGACGGTCGTCCAGCCGGCGGCTCTTCCAGGTCTGTTCCGGGAAAATGGAGAGCGTTTCGACCTCGTTGTGACGGACAGCCAGGCTTTCTCGGAAGTGGCTTCGGCAGTTCCGGAACAGGTTCCCCTCACCAGTTTCAGTATGCTGCTGGCACGCAGCAAAGGGTGTTTCGACAAGTATATCCAGGGAACGCCGGCGATTGACCGGCTTGAGGATGGAGACAGAGTGCTTATACTGGAGTCCTGTTCCCATCATTCTTCCTGCGAGGACATAGGTCGGGTGAAAATCCCGGCACTTCTCAGGCGCAGGACCGGGAAGAACCTTGTGTTTGATGTGGTCGGCGGACTGGACGGCATAGGCCGGCCCGTCACAGACTATGCTCTTGTGCTTCAGTGCGGAGGATGTATGATAACCCGCCGCCAATTGTATTCCAGGCTTCTTCCAGCCATAGAGAACGATGTCCCTGTCTCCAATTACGGAATGGCGATATCATATATGAAAGGTATATACGAACGGGCCTTGAGGCCATTGCTGAGGTAGTCTATGGAACTTGACCGCAATACGCTGATATCATGGCTTGAGGAAAAGGACACTTCCCGTCTCGAGCGTCTGTACGGCGAGGCATACAGAACCAAGGTGTCAACAGTCGGGGACAAAGTGTATCTCCGCGGTCTGGTCGAGATTTCCAATATATGCCGCAAGAATTGTCTTTACTGCGGCATACGCAGGGACAATCATGCCGCGGGACGCTATGAGATATCCTCTGAGGAAGTTTTGCAGTCGGCGGAGTTCGCTTATAAAGAAGGATATGCCTCGATGGTGATTCAGGGAGGGGAAAGGACGGACAGGACCTTTATAAGCAAGATAACTTCCCTGCTGAAGGAGATTAAACAGCGCTGGCCGCTCGGTATTACTCTGTCTCTCGGGGAGCAGCCGCTGGAAGTGTATCGTGAATGGTTCGAGGCCGGAGCTCACCGTTATCTGTTGCGCATAGAGAGTTCTACCAGGGAATTGTATGAGAAGATTCATCCTGGGGACAGCTTGCATAGTTATGACTTGAGGGTGCAGGCCCTGAAGGATCTTCGGACGGCCGGTTATCAGGTAGGAACCGGCGTAATGATAGGATTGCCGTTCCAGACGGCGGCCCATCTTGCCGATGACCTGCTTTTCTTTAAGAAAATGGATATCGACATGTGCGGTATGGGACCTTATCTGGAACATTCTCAGACACCGCTGTATCAGTGGCGCCATCTTCTTCTTCCGCAGCAGCGCAGGCTTGAGCTATCGATTACCATGGTGGCTCTGCTGCGCCTTCTAATGCCCGATATCAATATAGCGGCCACCACAGCCATGCAGGCCATAGATCCCTATGGACGTGAGAAGGCCATTATGGCCGGAGCCAATGTCCTCATGCCCAACCTCACTCTGTCGGAAGTGAGGGAGAATTACCAGATTTATCAGAACAAGCCTGGAATAGGGGAGGATGCCGCAATCTCCTCGTCCAGGACCGAGCGGAGACTGGCGGAAATGAAAATCCCCATCGGCTGGGGCCAATGGGGAGATTCCGTACATTTCGGTAAACGCTGAACTATTTCTCCGACATATAGATCTGAGCCACTTCCTCATCGGACAGGGCTCTGGAACTGTATATCCTGAGGTTGTCGAAATTGGTGTCTATCGCATTGTCTCCTGACTCACTGGCACCTCCTAGCAGGAACTTGGTACAGGTACGTTCGGTATAGCCGTAGAGCCTTACCGAGTCTACCAGCACTCCGTCGATATAAAGCGAGCCGATTACTGTATTGCCTTCAGTCTTTACGACTACAGCTATGAAATGCCAGTTGTAGTCCAGCTGGGGGTGGGTGAAGCCGGTGCCGTTGTAGTTGGAACTGTTGTTGATGTAGAACTTTCCATCCCTGATTGTCAGTTTGGGCTGATTGAATCTGCTGTCTCCGTTAGCCATGGACCATACGTGCCCGTCGGAAAATCCTTTCATCCAGAAAGTGACGCTGTAGTTCATGTTGGGGTATGCGATGAGGGGCTTGGGGAAAGATATCTGGCTGCCGTCTATCGAACTTACAGCGATGGCCTGTGTGCCGTCGGCTCCTGTGGTGTACTGGGGATTGTTTACTGGATTGCCCTGTACAGCAGATACCTCGCTGCGGGTCGTGCCGTTGAACCGGAAATAGGCTGCAAGACCGTTGCGGACTGTGTTGAGCGGATCCTGGGAAGGCTTGGTTGCAGCAGTAACAGTCTCCTGTACGGGGGCTGCGGCAGTCGGGTGGGGCTGTACTGCGGGCTGTTGTGAGGCCGATCCGTCGGAGGTAAGGCTGATATCGGCCCTGACAGTAGTCCCGGAGATTACGGAAGCCTGCACCTCCCCTGCGGAATATCCGTTCTTGACAGCCTGGACGGAGTATGTGCCGGATGCAAGGTCGTTGAACACGTACAGACCATTGCGACCGGTAGTGACCGTTTTGCCTCCGGGGATAAGAGTCAGCCTTGCATAGGGCAGGGGCTGACCTGTGGCCGCGTCGGAGACTACACCGGTGATGGAAATGTCCACATTGTTCTTGAAATAGATCTTGCCGCTTATGTATTTGTTGCCTGCACGGAAACGTACCTCTATCCAGTTCTGGTCATCTTCGTAGCAATATTCGTCATTGTACTTGATCACCAGGGTGTTGCCCTCGTATGACGAGGATATCTGGGAGGCGCAGTTGGATTTGATCTGAGGCCTTTGGCTGGTCGAGATGCTGCGTCCTGCCAGCGAGAGGCTGACGACTGCGACTCCTTTTTTCTCCTGGAACCAGTCAATGGTAATCTGGTCGTAAAGCTGGCGGTACTGGTTGGCAATGCTCTGAACCTGATTGAACCTGGGGTCCTGGACGTCGAACTCGTCCTGGAAAGTCCTGAGGCTGTTCAGGGTTTCTGAAATCTCCTCAATGGAAGTCACGAAATCTATGCCTGCCTGATAGTCGGCAATCTTCTCGTTCAGTCCGCGGTCATGTTCCTGGTACTCCATTACGAGCTTTTTCATCTCAAACTCGCTGAACGGATATTTGACGGCATAAAAGTACTCATATCTGCCGGTAGAACGGTAGTACCTTCTTTCCCAATAGTAGTCGGCTGCCTTTGACAAGGAGATCTCTCCGATAAAAGGGAGTTTGGCTGTACGGGAAAGGATGGATGACTCCAGATTCTGAGTTTTGCTGAAATCGCTTCCGCTCTGGTATGCGGATGTTGTGAGACTGGACTCCGAGACGATGCGGGTGGCGATGCTCTGGGCGATCTGTTTCTTGACATTCTCTATTACCGCGGCTTTGGCCTCTTCTATGTCCCCGCCTGATGCTGTTGCTATCAGGAAGTCCCGTTCAACGGAATTGACCCATTCCGGCATGTTCCTGGCACTGGACTCCTCCACCTTGAATTCCTTCTTCTGGGCCGAGGCTGAGAAGGCGGCGGCGATAGCCAGCACGAGCGCAGACAGGAAATATGTATAAAACTTTCTCATATAGTCGGTATTTGTCTAGTAAATATGCTCATCGAAATACTCCTTGGCCTGATTGATCAGGGCCCTGAGCTTGGGGTCGCGGGCCTTGACTTTTTTTACGGCATCCATGTAGGAAGCCTGTTCATTGTCGTCTATTCCCTTGACAGTAAATGATGTCTGGCTCAGAATATCTCCGGATGCGGTATCAGTGATGAAAAGAGATATTTCAAGCTCTGTGACAAACATCGGGGGAGCAGTGGAGGTGACGTCCTTGGACAGCTCTGCAATCTTGGTCTGCAGCACGAAACGGCTGTTGTCCGCAGCCGCGTCATTGAGAACCAGCGCCTGCTTGAGATTGGAAGTGAGCGTGGTGACGGCATTTTCGCTGGAGATGCCGTCAGGAACCGCAACACTGACAGTCAGTCGCTCCTGGGCATGAATATATGCCGCTGCGGACAGTGTCAGAAGAAGGACAGTAAAAAATCTTCTCATAATCTTCAATCTGGTTAAATGTCACTCAAATATCACTCAAATATCAGTCTCCAAGGACAATCCATACACTTCCGAGTCCTCTCTCGTTGATCTTGTAAGGAAGATTGAACGGTTCCTTGTTGAGAAAACGGGCCAGGTCCATCGCAAAACCGCGGGTGTCTATGGCTCTTTCCTTTCCCAGTACAGTCTTGTATAGAGGGATGCGTACCTGTTCGTAGTCTACGAAGCTGTCACCTCCGGATACTCTTGAGAACCGGTGGTTGACAGTGTTCTCGTCCATCCAGTAATCCAGTACGTCCGAAAGCAGGACCACTTCGCCCAGAAATTCCACTTCGTCATTCATGGTCAGCGGGCAGTTGTCAGTCATGCGTACGGATATGGTGACTTCCCGGCCGTTGGCGAACATGTCGTCGAAGTGGGACTGGAGGGCTGCATTGAACGAGTCCATGTAATTGAGCACGGCCTCTTCCAGAAGCAGACCGACAGTCGCAGCCGTGGAAGGAGCCCCGTCGCCTGAGGCTGCGGTGATGACTTTATTGGTGTACGCATCAACTCCGCGGAGATTGAAGGAGATGTACTTTTGAGGGCCGCGGGACTTGATGCTGAAATCCAGGTCCATGATGATATCGGCCTTCGCAGTTCTTTTCAGTCTGTCCAGAGGGGTTTCGGTGATGGTGCCGCCGCCTGTCCCGGAGAAGAGGGCGGCTTCCGCCTGCTGGGTCTCCATGCTCTTGAGTGTCTGCTCCAGGTCCTTCAGAGGGAATCCGCGGTCAGCCATGATCTTGGAGAGCTCGGATACGGCGAGTCTGAGGTTCTCGTCGGAGATGAAGGCCTTGGAGTAATCCGGTGCGCTCTGGGTGCTTCCGTTTCCGTCATCATAAGTCATTACATATCCTTCCCTTACGCAGTATGCGTCACTTGGGATAACCATTATGACCGGTTTCCTGGCCTGGGAGAACAGGGCTGTGGAAAGGAGAGCAAGGACTGTGATAAACAATAATTTTCTCATATCGTAGCTCGTTAGAATTTCTCGTCAAGTCGGTTCTGGAAATTGTCCTTGTTGATTTCAAGTGCGACTTTCTTCTTCTCAGTGTCGTTGAAATCATAGAGAATGTAATAGTAATAAACGTCCTGTTTCTTGACCAGCCGATGCTCCCAGTAGGTCTGGATGGATGTGGCTTCGGATATGTTGCGGATAAACTGTGAATTTTCTACGTCGTTGCGGACTTTCTCTACGTCGGCACCCTCTACGTGAGTACGCATCAGGTATGCGGTTATAGCATTGGAGGCAAGATTGTGAAGTTCTTCAAAAGCCTTGTCTCTGGCGTCCTGGAGACTGACGGTGCTCTGCTGGTCGATTTTAAGGAGGTCGTAGCGGTCTACATTCCTCTTGATCCATACCGGACGTTTGTCCTCGCTGCTTTCAATAAGTTTTCCTTGTCCGAAAGCCGAAAAGGTAATCAGACACATGAGAGACAGTAACAGAATTCGTTTCATGTTAATTACAAATTTAGGATTTATCAATATGTTACAAATATAATTAAAAAAATGAACACGCAGGTGTGATGTGACACTATTTTACAGAAAAGGCTGCATCCGGATATGTCCCTGATGCAGCCCTCTGTATTACGGTGGTAACCGCGTTTATCTGTTCATTCCGCTCTTGATGGCAGCCTGCGCCGCAGCAAGACGTGCGATGGGCACTCTGAAAGGCGAGCAGGATACGTAGTTCATGCCGATCTTGTGGCAGAACTCCACCGATGCGGGGTCTCCGCCGTGCTCACCGCAGATACCTACCTTGAGGTTGGGGTTGGTGCTGCGGCCTCCATGAACGCCTATTTCCAGAAGTTTGCCGACAGATTCCTCGTCTATGGTCTGGAACGGGTCGGCATCGAGGAGCTTGTTCTCCAGATAGTCGCCCATGAAGGCTCCGATGTCGTCGCGTGAGAAACCGAATGTCATCTGGGTCAGGTCGTTGGTTCCGAAGGAGAAGAACTGTGCCGTCTTAGCCATGAAGTTGGCCAGCAGGGCAGCCCTCGGAATCTCGATCATGGTGCCGTAGAGGTAGTTGATGGTCATGCCGGTAGCTTTCTCCACCTCGTCGTGTACGCGGTCGCAGATCTTCTTCTCGAAATCCAGCTCGCGGACGATGATGGTTACGGGAATCATGATTTCAGGCTTGGGATCGAAGCCTTCCTTAAGGAGTTCGGCAGTAGCCTCGAAGATGGCGCGGAACTGGGTCTCGCTGATTTCGGGATAGGTGATGCCGAGACGTACTCCGCGGTGGCCCATCATGGGGTTGACCTCGTGCAGGCTTTCTCCGCGTTTCTGGATATCGTCGATGGACACACCCAGTTCTTTGGCCAGCTCGGCTTCCTTTTCGGGTGTCTGAGGTACGAACTCATGCAGAGGAGGGTCGAGAAGACGGAATGTCACAGGCTTGCCGTTCATCACCTTCATGGTGGCTTTTACTGCCTCCTTGATGTAGGGCTCAAGTTCGGACAGAGCGGCTTTTCTCTCGTCTTCGGTTTTGGAGAGAATCATCTTGCGCAGCTTGGACAGAGGCTCCTCGGAGTTGGCTCCGTAGAACATGTGCTCTATCCTGAAGAGGCCGATGCCCTCGGCACCGAAGGACAGGGCGCGGGCTGCGTCCTCGGGAGTGTCGGCGTTGGTGCGCACACCGAGCCGGCGGTATTTGTCTACGAGGGTCATGTATTCTACAAAACGGGGATTCTCCGATGCGTCCATGGTCTCCACTGCTACGTCGTAAACGAAGCCCTTGGATCCGTTGAGCGAGAATACATCTCCTTCGTGGTAGGTCTTTCCGTTGATGGTGAGTGTCTTGGCCTCAAGGTCAATATGCAGGGCGTCGCAGCCTACGATGCAGCACTTGCCCCATCCGCGGGCTACCAGCGCAGCGTGCGAAGTCATACCTCCGCGGGCTGTGAGCAGACCGTCGGCGGCACGCATGCCCTCCACATCCTCAGGGTTGGTCTCCTCGCGTACGAGGATTACTTTCTCCTTACGCTCTGCTGCGGCTACTGCATCCTCGGCTGTAAAGACGATTTTGCCGACAGAGCCGCCGGGACCTGCGGGCAGACCCTGGGCGATGACCGTGGCCTTCTTCTCGGCTGCGGGATTCAGGATAGGGTGGAGGAGCTCATCGAGCTGGGCGGGGGCTACCCGCATAACGGCTGTCTTCTCATCGATAAGACCCTCATGGAGCATATCCATGGCCATATTGAGGGCTGCAAGACCGGTTCTCTTGCCGACACGGCACTGGAGCATCCAGAGCTTGCCGTCCTGAATGGTGAACTCGATGTCCTGCATGTCATGGAAATGGTTCTCGAGATGATTCTGTATTTCGTCCAGTTCCCTGTAAACCTCGGGCATGGCTGTCTCGAGGGAAGCGAGATGGCGGTTGTGCTCGTTCTTGGTGGCCTCGTTCAAAGGGTTGGGGGTACGGATACCGGCTACTACATCCTCGCCCTGGGCGTTGATGAGCCACTCGCCGTAGAACTTGTTCTCACCTGTTGCGGGGTTGCGGGAGAATGCTACTCCGGTAGCGGAATTGTCGCCCATGTTTCCGAATACCATGGCCTGTACGTTCACTGCTGTTCCCCAGTCATCAGGTATGCCTTCGATGCGGCGGTAGGCGATGGCCCTCTTGCCGTTCCATGATTTGAACACGGCTCCGATACCGCCCCAGAGCTGCTCATAGGCGTTGTCGGGGAATTCCTTGCCGAGAACCTGTTTTACGCGTACCTTGAAGTCGGCGCAGAGCTGCCTGAGGTCTTCCTCGGTGAGATCGGTGTCGCTCTTGTAGCCCTTCCTGGCCTTCAGGTCGCCGAGCATTCTGTCGAGCTGTACCCTGATGCCCTGGCCCTCAGCGGGCTCGATGCCCTCGGCCTTCTCCATAACCACGTCCGAATACATCATGATCAGACGTCTGTAAGCATCGTATACGAAACGGGGATTGCCGGTCTTGGCTATCATACCGGGTATGGTAGCGGAGCAAAGACCTATGTTGAGGACTGTCTCCATCATGCCGGGCATGGACGAGCGTGCGCCGGAACGGCAGGATACGAGGAGAGGATTGTCCTTGTCCCCGAATTTCCGTCCCATCATGCTCTCGGCACGTGACAGAGCGTCATTGACTTCCTTTTCGAGTTCTGCGGGATATTTGCATCCCAGATTGTAATACTCAGTGCAGCATTCGGTGGTGATGGTGAATCCCGCGGGTACGGGCATTCCGAGCGTGCACATTTCGGCGAGGTTCGCGCCTTTACCGCCCAAGAGGTTTCTCATAGAACCGTTTCCTTCGGCCTCTTTTCCTCCAAAGAAATAAACTCTTTTGTTTGACATAAAATATAAAATAAAATATTGGTTTGAGTCAAAGACCGTAAACTGTTGAGGCGCAAAAATAACGATTTTTCACAAAAACCCTATAACGCAGTTAAAAATATTTAGGAAAATGAATATTGTTTCCGCCTGAGGACCAGTAGATGTGTATCATAATTCTTGCCAGAACGGGCTGAATGCAAGGCATCGAGGCTCTTGGCGAGGGAGTTTACTGGGCGTAAATGACCGAGTCAGGAGCCGAAGACAACGCAGCAGTTAGCCCGTTCTGGCAAGAATTACAGGAGTTTGCCGGCAAGCTCTGACAGCTGGCTGCGCTCGCCCCGCACCATATTGATATGGGCGAAGACGCTCTGGCCGAAGAATTTGTCGCAGAGGTGGGTCAGACCGTTGGAGTAGAAGTCCAGGTAGGGCTGGTCGATCTGGTAGATGTCTCCGGTGAAGACGATCTTAGTGCCTTCACCTGCACGGGTGATGATGGTCTTTACTTCGTGCGGGGTGAGATTCTGGGACTCGTCCACGATGAAGAAGACATTGCTGAGGCTTCGTCCGCGGATATATGCCAGCGGGTTGATAATCAGTTTCTCACGGCGGAGCATATCCTCTATCTTGATTACTTCCTTGCTGGTGGACGAAAAACAGCTCTTTATCACGGCCAGGTTGTCGAACAGGGGCAGCATGTAGGGGCCGATCTTGTCGTTCACCGAGCCGGGCAGGAAACCTAGTTCCTGATTCTTGAGCGGGATGACGGGGCGGGAGAGGAGTATCTGGTCATAGTTGCCTGACTGTGCCAGGGCTCCTGCCAGGGCGATGAGGGTCTTTCCTGTGCCGGCCCTGCCTGTGAGAGCTATCAGTTTGATGTCCGGATTCATTACTGCATCCATGGCAAGTGTCTGCTCATCGTTGCGCGGAGAGATTCCGTAGGCGGTCTGAGGCTTGACTCTAACTATGGTCTTGTCGCGGTCATCGTATCTGGCCAGTGTAAGGCCTTTGGCGCTGTCGTATATCTTGTAGTACTGATTGGGTGCCGGTCTGCGCCGGATTCCGACCTGGGCGAAAGGCACACCTTCGGCAGACTCCCTGATCTTCCGGATGGACTCGTCCTTCATGTTGCGTACAGTGAGTACTTCCTTCTCGGTTCTGACCACACGCTCCTCCTGCACCTTGTCGGAGAGATAATCCTGGGCCATGAGACCTAGGGCCTTGGCCTTGAGCCTCATGTTCATGTCCTTGGTTACGAGTATCACCTTGCGGTCAGGGTTGTTGTCCCGCAGCCAGATGGCGGTGGCTATGATACGGTGGTCGGGGATGTCGTCGATAAGCGAGTCCCGTATCTGGCCTGTGTATCCGTGTCCCATCTCTATCTTGATGTGACCGCGGTCCTTGCCGAGGCTGATACCCCGGTCGAAGAGGGTGTTGTCCGATATTTTGTCCAGAGCGCGGACGAAGGCCCTGGCGTTGAACCCGAGGTTGTCGTCCCCTTTCTTGAACTTGTCCAGCTCCTCGATGACACTTACAGGGATATAGATGTCATTGTCCTGGAAGTTGAAGATGCACCTGCTGTCATGCAGGATCACGTTGGTGTCCAGTACGAAGAGTTTCGGAGGTCTGGGCGGGCGGCTGCCCAGCTGACGGAACTGGGCTTCAGCCTGTCTTATAGTCTTTCGAGCCATATTCTGCCGTTTATGAACATTTCGATCCAGGGAGTGACCTCGTCACCCTTTCTGTCGGGATAGTAAGCCCAGTTCCAAGGTCTCAGGCAGCGCTCGGGGTGGGGCATCATGGCCAGGTGGCGGCCGTCAGGAGAGCATACTCCGGCTATTGCGGCGGGAGATCCGTTGGGGTTGGCGGGGTAGGCGTCATAGTTGTACCTCAGGGCGATATTGTATTCCTCCACAGGTCTGGGGAATGAGAAGCGGCCCTCTCCGTGAGCTACCCAGATGCCGAGCTTCGAGCCCTGCAGGGAGGATAGCAGGATGGAGGGCGAGTTCTCGATGTGCACGCCGACGAAGGCTGATTCGTATTTGTGCGAGGCGTTGTGCTTCATCTTGGGCGAGAGTTCCTTGTGCTCGGGAGTTATCAGCCCCATCTCGGCCATAAGCTGGCAGCCGTTGCATACTCCGAGGCTGAGGGTGTCCTTGCGGGCGTAGAAACGCTCGATGGCGGTACGGGCCTTCTCGTTGTAGAGCAGGGCTCCGGCCCATCCCTTGGCGGATCCGAGGGTGTCTGCGTTGGAGAAGCCGCCCACGAAGACTATCATCTGCACGTCCTCCAGGGTCTCGCGGCCCGATACGAGGTCGGTCACATGCACGTCCTTGACGGCAAATCCGGCCATGTATAGGGCCCAGGCCATCTCGCGGTCACCGTTGGAGCCGGTCTCACGGATGATAGCGGCCTTGATGCGGTGTTCTGAGGGAATGGTATAGCGGCCGTCGAAATGCTTGGGGAATGAGAATTCCAGTGGTTGGCGGCCGTAGTTGGCATAGCGCTCATCGGCCAGTTTCTTCGGGGTCTGGAGGCTGTCCAGCAGCCAGGATGTACGGTACCAGCTCTTGCGCATGTCGTCAATATCCAGGGACAATGTCCGGCTGTCGGGACCGTATACTATATTAAGAGTACGTCCCTTCTGTACAGGATGGCCTATAGTCCAGGCTTTTACGGGGCCAAGGCCGTGCAGGAACTCATCCAGGCCTGCATTCCTTACCTGAATCACGACTCCAGGAACCTCGGACAGGAGGATGTCCGAAGATTCCAGTGCCCTCAGGTCAATGTCTGCGCCTCCGCAGGTGTTGGCGAAGCACATCTCCAGAAGGGTGGTGACAAGACCTCCGGCGGAGATGTCGTGTCCGGCCAGGACGGGGTTGTTCATAGAGTTGAACATGGCATCCTGCAGGCGGGTAAAGCAGGTCTTGAAATATTCGGGATCGGTGATGTCCGGAGCCCCTGCACCAATCTGTCCGATAGTGGACGCATAGGCGGAGCCTCCGAGAGGGAAGGCGGCATCACCTTTATCTATAGGTACAAACGGAATGTAGAGCAGGGTGGTGTCCTCTTCACGGGACATGACGGGATGCAGGGTTGCGGCCACGTCCTTGCTCTGGCCGGTAGCGGAGACGATCAGGGTACCGGGTGACAGTACTTTCTCTCCGTCAGGGTATTTCTGGGTCATGGACATGGAGTCCTTGCCGGTAGGAATGTTGACGCCTATGGCAATGGCGAAATCGCTGGCTCCCTTGACGGCACGGTAGAGGCGGGCGTCCTCCCCCTCATTGCGGCAGGGCCACATCCAGTTGGCACTGAGCGAGATTCCGTAGATGTTGTCTCTGATAGGAGTCCAGATAATGTTGGTCAGAGCCTCGGCAATGGCCAGGCGGGAACCTGCGGCAGGGTCAATCATGGCCGCGGCCGGAGCATGTCCGATGGATACGGCTATTCCCTCGGGATCATCGTAGCCGATGGCAGTGACTCCAAGGTCATTGAGCGGAAGCTGGAGTTCTCCGCAGCACTGCTGGCAGGCGATAAGGCCGGTCACCGAGCGGTCCACCTTGTTGGTCAGCCAGTCCTTGCAGGCCACTGACTCCAGCATCAGCACTTTGCGGACAGCCTCGGTGAGGGCTTCAGGGGACATTCCGGCAGGAGTCCGCTCAAGAGGAGCGAAGCCTCCGTGGCCGTCAGCGCCTCCCTTGGGGGATGAGCCGTGCATGACGGTCATTGGGGTGGACCCGAACATATCGCTGAGTTCCAGGTCTATGGGTGCTTCTCCTGTCTTGGAGTCGCGGAGGGTGAAATTGCCCTTGCCGCTGACCTCGCCTATGACGTAGAACGGTGCTCTTTCCCTTTCAGCTATCCTGCGCAGCTCTTCGGTGTCGGATTTCTTCATCACCAGTCCCATGCGCTCCTGGCTCTCGTTGCCTATTATTTCCTTGTCAGAGAGGGTAGGATCGCCTACAGGCAGCCTGGAGATGTCTATGTCTCCTCCGACTTCCTCGACCAGCTCGGAGAGGCAGTTCAGGTGTCCGCCGGCGCCGTGGTCGTGAATCGAGATGATGGAGTTGTGGTCCTTCTCGGCCACCGCGCGGATGGCATTGTAGACTCTCTTCTGCATCTCCGGATTGGCTCTCTGTATGGCGTTAAGTTCTATGGAATTGTCGTATTCACCCGTAGCAACAGAGGATACTGCTCCGCCACCCATGCCGATGCGGTAGTTGTCGCCTCCCATCAGTATGATGTCGTCTCCCTTGGAGGGACGGTCCTTGGCGGCGTCAGCCTTCTTCGCGTAGCCTACTCCTCCCGCGAGCATGACCACCTTGTCGTAGCCGTACTTGCGCTCGGAACCGTCCGGATCCGTCTCGGTATGCTCCAGAGTCTGGAGTGAACCGCAGATCAGCGGCTGTCCGAACTTGTTGCCGAAGTCCGATGCTCCGTTGGAAGCCTTTATCAGAATCTCCGCAGGGGTCTGGTAGAGCCATTTGCGGGGAGGACGGGCCTCCCATTCACGGCCGCTGTCGATGCGGGGGTAGGAGGTCATGTAGACGGCGGTACCGGCGATGGGGAATGAGCCCTTGCCGCCTCCGATACGGTCGCGAATCTCTCCGCCGCTGCCTGTGGCCGCTCCGTTGAATGGCTCGACGGTGGTGGGGAAGTTGTGGGTCTCGGCCTTCAGCGAGATGACGGTCTTGACCTCCTCTTCCTTGAAGAAGCTGGGCTTGGCGGCCGCAGCGGGGTGGAAGAGCCTGAGCTTGGGACCCTCGATGAAGGCGCAGTTGTCCTTGTATGCGGAGACGATGCGGCCTGGATTGACCGCAGAGGTCTTCTTTATCAGCTTGAAGAGGGAGCTTTCCATCTCCACTCCGTCGATGACGAAGGTGCCGTTGAATATCTTGTGGCGGCAGTGTTCCGAATTGACCTGGGAGAAGCCGAATACCTCGCTGTCGGTCAGAGGTCTGCCGAGCTTGGCGGAGAGGTCCTTGAGGTACTGGATCTCGTCCTCGGAGAGAGCCAGGCCCTCTTCCTTGTTATATGCTTCGAAATCAGTGATGTGGCGGATGGGTTCGGGCTGACGGTCGATGACGAAGATGTCGCCGTCCAGTCCGTGGTATATCCTCTGGAGCATCTTGTCGTGGGGTATCTCGGTGTCGGAGGCGTAGCGGCCCTCGGGCACGGGGAAGAACTCCTCGATCCTGGCGATGCCGGTAATGTTCATGTTCTGAGTGATTTCCACTGCTGCGGTGCTCCAGGGCGTAATCATCTCGCGCCTGGGGCCGATGAATGTGCCGGTCACTGACGGGTCCTGTAGGAGCTCCGCACCGGAGAAAAGCCATTTGAGGGTGTCCGCTGTTTCAGCAGAAAATGCTGTCTTAGAGTCGACTGCTATGATTTGCCCCTCGGGGGAGCGGAAAAAGTATACCATGATATTACAAATTTGGGACTCAAAAATAGAGATTATTTTGCTAATTTTTGAGATTATTTCCCATTTTTGCGCTCAAAATTTTAAAAAATACCGATGACCGACCCAAGTCTACAGAACCGGTACCGGGAATGTGTCCGGATGCTCTACAGCATAGCCCCCTCGTTTCAGCGGGTAGGGGTTTCGGGATATCACCCCGGTCTGGAAAGTATGACTGATTTCGCCAGATTCCTCGGTAATCCCCACAAGTCACTGCGGACTATACACATAGCCGGTACCAACGGCAAGGGCTCCGTGGCTCACATGCTGGCCTCTGCCCTTGCATTCAGGTATCCCGGAAGCAGGGTAGGACTTTACACTTCGCCGCACCTCGTGGATTTCAGGGAAAGAATCAGGATTGTCTGCTCTGAGAAAGGTCCTGACGGACGTCACTATAGTGAAATAGGCCAGGAGGACGTAGTGGACTTCATGGCCCGCTGCCGGAACTTTATCGAGGAGCGCAGGCCGTCGTTTTTCGAGATTACTACCGCCATGGCCTTCGATTTCTTCGCCCGGGAAAGGGTGGATACGGCAGTTATAGAGACGGGGCTGGGAGGAAGGCTGGACTCGACCAACATCATCGTGCCGGAGCTCAGCATTATCACCTCCATTGGTCTGGACCACAAGGATATTCTCGGAGATACTATAGAACAGATTGCCCGGGAGAAAGCCGGAATCATCAAGTCCGGAGTACCGGTGGTAATCGGTGCGCTGCCCCCGGAGGCAGAGGCGGTGGCATTAGAGACTGCCTCTGCTCTTGGCTCCAGGCTGTACCGCTCAGGCGAACTGTGCGCCGGAGACGTGGACCCGCAGGAAATAGCCTCTGCGGCGGACCTGCGCTCGACATGTCAGGTTCGGAATATCCGGACAGTCATGACGGCCCTTCATGTACTGGGGGCCGGTGATGTTGCCTCAAGCCCGGCGGTGCTCTACGGACTGAAGCATGCGGCTGCAGTAAGCGGTCTCCGGGGCAGATGGGAGAAGCTGAGTGCAGAACCGGAGGTGATATGCGACATAGGGCACAATGTGCAGGCTCTTTCGGAGACAATGCGGCAGCTTCAGGCTGAGGCAGCCGGCAGACATATAATAATGGTGTACGGTATGGCCGGAGACAAGGATGTGGAGGCGGTCCGCGGGCTGCTCCCTTCCGATGCGAGGTATATCTTTACACAGGCGCAGGGCAGCAGGGCGATGCCCGCCGGACAGCTGAGGGAATTGGTGGACTCATCCCGTAGGGAGAGAGGCAAGGCCGATGCGGGCATCACTGATTCGGTTGCGGTCGGGAGCGTGGCGGAGGCAGTGGATATGGCAATGCGCGAGGCAGGCCCTTCGAATCTTGTGTTCATAGGGGGCAGCAGTTATGTGGTAGCGGAGGCAATAGCGCACCTTGAAGCATGAAACAAAATAGTTATAGTAATAAAACAAAAAAGTTAAAAATAATATGAATCTTGCAATTATATTGATTGTGCTCTTTGTCCTGGCTTACGTGCTGATAGCCATGGAAAATAGGATCAATATCAATAAATCATCCGTTGCACTCCTCCTCTGCTGTCTGATGTGGAGCCTTCTCAGCCTCTTTTCGACATCCATTAATCCATCTCTGGACCATGCCAGGGTATCGTCGGACCTGCTGAGTGCCCTCGGCAGCACTTGCGAGATACTGGTCTTCCTCATAGGTGCGATGACTATCGTGGACATCATAGATACCCACGGCGGATTCGAGGTCATCACCAAACACATCACAACCCGTAAGAAGACCCGTCTGCTGTGGCTGCTGGCCACCATCACATTTCTTATGTCCTCCGTGCTGGACAACATGACAACGACTATCGTTATGGTGATGCTTCTTCGGAGAATGATCACCAACTACAAGGAACGCTGGCTCTTCGCTTCGATTATCGTTATCGCGGCCAACTGCGGCGGTGCGTGGTCGCCTATCGGAGACGTATCCACCATCCTGCTGTGGATGAAAGGCAATGTCACTTCGCTTGACCTGATGAAGTCCCTGATAGTGCCCTCCCTTGTCTGTCTGTATCTTCCGGTTGCCATCGCTGCCAGATTCCTCAAAGGCGTGATAGCCGAGCAGCAGACAAACGAGGAAGCTGCATTCAGACCCTCATATATCACCGGCAGGGAGAGCCGTACGATTCTTACACTGGGAGTCGTGCTCCTTATTCTGGTTCCGGTGTTCAAGAGTGCCGTCGGCCTGCCTCCCTATATAGGAGTGATGTTCGCACTGGCGATTATGTGGATTTATACAGATATGATGTACAAGAAGAAGAAGGAGGTTGCCGAATCGCTGAAAAACAGGGTGTCCAAGATTATCAAGCAGCTCGATATGCCTACCGTGCTCTTCCTTCTCGGTATCCTGATGTCCGTGTCCGCTCTCGGAACAGCGGGCGTCCTCAGTACTATGGCCGAGGGGCTCAATAACGGCGTTCACAACGCTTATGCCATCAGCACCATTATCGGCCTGCTTTCATCTGTCGTGGACAACTCGGCTCTGGTTGCGGCAAGCATCGGCATGTTCCCCATTCCCGATGCAGCAGCGCTTGCAGCGTCAGCCGATCCGGCCTATCTGTCCAACTTCCTGGTGGACGGTACTTTCTGGCACATGCTCGCATACTGCGCAGGTACCGGCGGAAGCATCATTATCATCGGCTCATCGGCAGGTGTTGTGGCTATGGGGCTGGAGAATATCAACATTATCTGGTACTTCAAGAAGATCAGCCTGCTCGCCCTGCTCGGCTATTTCGCCGGCATCGCGGTCTACATCCTGCAGCACTTCCTGGTATCGCTGTTATAGGCGGTCTATCTGAAGCAGTCAATTCTGAAGACTATGGCCAGAACGGCCTTGAGGTAAATTATCAGAAAGGTCTTCTCCAGGCGGAAATTGCGCAGCCCCAGCAGCAGAGCCCGGAACGTACGGACATTCTTGAGAGTGTCGATTACGTATGTGTTCCGGGCCCTGTTGCGTGATTCTGCGAGCCACTGTTCCTTTTCCTCTGGAGTGAAAGCATCTCCAATGTCAGTCATTATTCTGTCCTGTGTGCGGAGATTCTGAAGATATTTGAACTTGAAATCCTGAAAGGACACCGAAGCATTGTCGCCGTGTCTCCGCCACTGGTATCCAGGAGTATAGGATATGATGACGTTGCCGTAGATACTGAGCCGGATGAGGGCGTGAAAATCCGACTGCACGCTGTTCATGGTATAACATTTTCCGTCTCTTATCGCAACGTCCCGGCGGAAGAGTGTGACCATATGTGCAAACTCACCTATCTCATTGAATTTCTGTAGATACAACTTCCCGGGCAAGCAGTAGCTGCGTTCATTGATTCTGTACTGCCTGTATTTTTTCAGGACATCAAAATAGTATTTTCTGCCGTATAGGCACACTACATTCTTTTGTGAGAGTATGTCTTTCACGGCCTTGCTGATGAAAGAACTGTCCGTGTAGTAGTCATCCCCGTCCAGATTTACGACCCATTCGCCCGATACCCTGTTGCACAGGGTGTTGCGATAGTTTCCTACCCGTCCGAGGTTGACTTCGTTGCGGAAATATCTGAACCGGGGGTCGGAGGTGTATCTGCGCGCTGCTTCTTCCGTGCCGTCCGTGGAGCAGTCGTCGGCCACGACAATCTCGAGACGGGGATAATCCTGCATCAAGGCACATTCGATGGCCTGGGAAATGTATTTTTCCTGATTATAGGCAGGAATCATTATGCTTACCAGAGGTAGTATGTCAGTCATTTCTTTTCTTTATTAGCAGTTTAAGAGCGCTGCCCCGTGTCCTGGAATTGATGATGTACCAGACGGGAGCGCCTACAGCGGCGCCTGAGGCAATGGAGAGCAGGGGGTGGTCTATGAATATCGCGGCGGCGGCCCATATCGCGGCGGCCGGCAGCACAGTCAGCAAGCTCCGGCCTATGATGCCGGCATGAAGAGGCGTGATGCTGTGACGGAGGACATAGACTATGTACACGCAGGTGACTGCTGTCTCCGAGCACAGAAGTACGACGGCAGTGCCGATACTGTGCAGGCAAGGCACCAGTACCAGGTTCAGGCTTATACCGGCAACTGCGCCGACAACGGATGCCAGCAGCAGTACATTGTCCTTCTTCAGGGGGGTCAGGATCTGGACGGCCAGAATCTGTGCTATGCCGACCATCAGCGCCGCCGGCATAATCACCGTCATAGGCAGTACTGCCTCCCCGTATCCCTCGCCGGCTATAATTCTCACTATCTGCGGCGCAAATATCATGCTGAAAATTATAAGCGGAATCGAGAAGGTGTATAGGATTGAGAAGGAGTTGTCCGCCATGCTGCGGAAACCTTCCCTGTCGTTCATGGAAAGCAGGGCGTTCATTCTGGGCAGCATTACGTTGGTGAATGCGGTGAAGAAAGCCAGTACTATTGAATACAGCTTGAATGCCGTAGTGTAGTATCCCACCTGGACATTATCAGAGACAAATCCCAGGAAGATGACGTTGAAGGTGGAATACATGGAGTTGAGAATGAGGTAGGTGCCAAGGGTCAGATTCTCCTTGAGAAACCTGAGAGGAAATATGTCGCGCGCTCTGAAACTCACGTACCGGCGGGCGTAGACCAAGTTGACGGCGGCATTGAGCACGACGCTGGCGACGGTCAGTACAAAATACAGGATATAGTCTCCGGGACCTTTTATGAAGATGAAAACCGAAGCCACGTACACTGTCTTTATTATTATCGAGCGGATGGTTATGTATTTGAAATTCTCTATGCCGGTGTAGAACCACTCGATAAGGAAGGTGGTGAACACTATCTTCGCTGCTCCGGCCCAGAACAGTTGGGAATACTGACGGAACTGTGGTACGGCAAGGATACTTGCAACGTAGACGGCCAGTACTCCTATAGTGAACAGCATGTTCATACCAAGGATACCGGAAAAGACAGAGTTCAGTTTCTGCTGATCGGCCCTGCCGGATGCGGTCTCCCTTACTCCAAGGATAGATATGCCCATGGTGGCGAAGAGCAGGAAATAATTGACGGTATTGTCTACGAAGTTGACCAGACCCAGCTTCTCTACTCCCAGAACTCGGGTGATATAGGGAAATGTAATCAGCCCTATTATGTAAGTGGATACTGTGAGTATGCTCTTGTATATAAAGTTGGTTCTGACGGAACTTGACATATATTACGCTTATTGCTGCTTGAAATTGAGGGCCTGCATGAAACGCCGTACGACTTCGGGGTGACCGGTGTGCTTGCCGGTGTCCTCGCTGATCTTGCATGTGTCGTTGTAGAAAGACCAGGATTCGGTGATTTTGGCGGCAATGAGCTTTATGACGATGTTCATGGGCCTTACACCTTCGAAATCGTTGGTGAAATGGGTGCCGATACCGAACGACGGCTGGCAGTAGTCTACGGCGTAGCTCTGAATCTCAAGGGCGTGGTCAACGTCCAGCGCGTTGCTGAATATCACTTGCTTTGTGCGCGGGTCGATGCCGAGAGAGCGGTATTTGTCCACTATCCGCATGAGCTGTTCCCGGTTGTCCCCGCTGTCGACCCTCAGGCCCTTGAAGAGGTTGGCGAAGTCTTCGGAGAAATTCAGGCTGAATATGTCCCAGCCGAAACTGTCGTAGAGGAAGGTTCCGAGAGCTCCCCTGAAAGTGTTGCGCCAGCAGTCCATGGCTATGTGGTTGGCCATCTGGGGACCGTACATTCCCCCTATGGCGCAGATGAACTCGTGTGCCATGGTCCCTACGGGGATGAGGTCGTATTTCATGGCCAGATAGACATTGCTTGTGCCGACGAACCGGCCGGGCCACTCACGGCTCAGCGCGCAGTCCTTCATAGCCCTTACGACTGTGTCCTCAGCCTCGAACGATGCCCTGCGGCGTGTGCCGAAGTCGCTGTAGACACAGCCTGCCCCGAGCAGACGTTCGGCCTTGCGGTATGTCTTGCCGTAGTATGCGCTGTAGTCGAATTTACGGCACTCTCCCGTGAACATGTAGTATAGCTCGGAGATGATGGCCAGGATTTTAACCTCCAGCAGTATGGTATCTGCCCAGCTGCCTTCTATATCTATTTCGAGATGGCCCGCCTCATCCTGCCTTACCCGTACCCACCGGTGGTCGAAGCGATAGCCCTTCAGATAGTTGTAGAACCATCCTGGAATATAACTGCACCGACAGCGCATAAAATCTATCTCCTCCTGAGTTATGACAACATCCTCCAGGGCAGCGATCTGTCCGGTAAGTTCCTCAGCGAATCCGGCCGGATAGACAGTGTCGTCGCGGTCGGTGAACGAATATTTTACCTGAGCTCTGGGAAAATTGTCGATGACCGCGCAGCACATCGTGAACTTATACAGGTCATCGTCGGTGAAGTGGGTTATTATCTGTCTCATTGCGCTGTTTTTCACACTTAAAAGAACAAAGATACGATGATTTCTCCAAGATTGAGTATCTTTGCAGCCTCAAAATTTGACAGATATGAAAAAATGGCTCAGACAATTCGCATCTGAGGACTGGATTATCGTCATCGCAGGGGCCGTCATTCTGGCCCTCGCGGCCGCTTTTCCCTCCTCGATGCCGCAAATGCCCAAGTCCATAGGCGCAGCCGACAACTGGCTCTCTGCCATGTACATGTTCGTATTCATCCTGATTCTGACATACGCTACCTCAGCTGCCCTTCGTCGTCCGCTAAAAGGCATTTTCTTATCGCTGCTGGCGATATTCCTCCTTACTTTCGGAGCGCAACTGCTGGCCGCCGTTCCATTTTTCAAGGAACTCGGGCTGGAGCCGGTATTCTTCTCGGTCATCCTCGGCCTGCTGATAAGCAACACAGTGGGTGTTCCGCAGTGGATGAAGGCAGCTATTCAAAGCGAGTTCTATATCAAGATAGGCATCATCTGCCTAGGCTCCACGATTCTCTTCAAGGAAGTGCTCGAGTCGGGGGCTTATGGGCTGGCACAGTCTCTGATTGTGGTGTTTACGGTGTGGTACTTCGCATTCTGGATCTGCAGGAGGATGAAGATTGATCCGGAAATGGGAACAATGCTCTCTTCGGCAGTATCCATCTGCGGTGTGTCGGCCGCCATCGCTACCTGCGGGGTCATAAAGGGGGACAATAAGAAGCTGTCCTATATCATATCGCTGGTACTCATCATCGCCATCCCTATGATGTATCTGCTGCCATGGCTTTCCAGTGTAATGGGACTCAGTGAAGAAGTGGCCGGCGCATGGCTCGGAGGCACAATCGATACCACCGGTGCGGTAGCTGCCTCAGGAACTCTGATAGGGGAGACAGCGGCAAAGACTGCCGTCATCGTCAAATCCTCCCAGAACGTACTGCTTGGAGTCGCAGCTTTCGTCATATCCCTGCTATGGTCCTATAAGGGCACTCCTTCCGGTCAGCAGGAAAAGGTTACGGCAAAGGTCATCTGGGACCGTTTCCCCAAGTTCGTGGTAGGTTTCATTCTGGCCTCCATTGTTTTCAGTTTCTGTATGGACGAGGTAACAGCAAAGACTGTCGGAACAGTCACCAAAGGTTTCCAGAATACCCTTTTCAGCATAGCCTTCGTCTGCATCGGTCTCGAGACCAGGTTCAAGGATATCTTCGGCAAGGAGAACCGCCGTCCTCTCTATGCCTTTCTCATCGCCCAGGGCTTCAATATCGTCGTTACCCTGTTGGTGGCCATGCTGATGTTCGGTGTGCTCAAGCCTGCCTTGTAATATTGCGCTCCATTTGACGGGCACCTGCGGCAGCGGTAAGAACGTAACTTACCGCTGCCGCAGCCCGATGAGCCGTAGAAAATAAAAGAAGCAGTCACGTATCTGTAACTGCTTCTTTTTCAGTGGGAGCAGAGGGAGTCGAACCCCCGACCCTCTGCTTGTAAGGCAGACGCTCTAAACCAACTGAGCTATGCTCCCTTGCTTTTGCGGATGCAAATATAGAGCATATTTTTTATCTACCAAAAAAAACTTTAGAAAATTTTTACTACATGGACGACAAAAGATCGTATTTCTCTATCAATCTGCTGATTTCAGGATCAAGATTTCCTCTGAAGGCCATGGAGGGATCCTGACTTATGGCGTTGATGAAACATTCTACAGCCTTCCGCTCATTGCCATTGCGCGAGTGGGCTATAGCCATAAGGTAATCCCGTTTACCGGATACCGGCAGGGATTCCAGAACCTGCATGGCGGATGCATTATAGTCCATAGCAAGGAAGGCTACTGCGCTGTTCAGGTCCCTGTATGTTCCCAGATACTGTACCGCTTTCTTATAGTCTCTGTCCCTGATTGCCTGGAGACCTGCATAATAAACAGTGTCCGGCTCGGTAGTATGAATGGTGTCCTTGACCATTCCCCGCCTGTGAAGATGAAAGTCAAACTGCACCTCACGCAGGACAGGGTATAGCGTCTCCTTAATGTAGAGATATTCTTCATGTCCGCTCAGAAGTGTCTCTCTCATGTCCGGGGATTCTGTGCGGCAGATGGACAGGATACCGGATTTGTCCTGTATAAGGCTGTCCTGGCGTATAAGTTCCGTCAGTCTGTCCCAGTCTTCGGGAATATGCTTGACAATAAAATCAAAATCCGTTATTCTGCCTTCGAAATAAGGTTCTGATACGTCATCAGATAGATTGAGCACTATGCCCAGTTCCGCATGCTCCATGGAATCTGCCCGGATATTATATTCCCTCACGTAATTCCGGAAATACCGCGCAATCTCTTTTCCCCGCTGGCCGGCCAAAGAGCGGTTCAGAGCATAACTGCCTTCCGGTGAGCATGTCGCTGTTATTACCAAACTGTCTATATCGAACTCGCGGTTCTCAATAAGTCCGTCAATGCTGGATTTGATGTGCTGTATCTCACTGAGATTGTCATTGTAAGACTCATCCAGCACATATTCCCCGGGCCTGAAATCCAGAGCGGCAGTAGTGTTGCTCTCCACTTTCCGTTCTATTACTCTCGTGATGTATTTTTCCCGGCTCTCGGCCAGAGTCGCGAAAGAGGAGACATAGAAAGTCAGAGGCTCGGACGAGGGTATGGTATACCGGCACTCTCCGTCATAGAATATGCTGCCTTCTATTGCCAGGTCTATCTTCCTCAGGCCAGGACGGGTGCTGAGACTCTGGCTGTAGCAGTATACTATGTCTTTTCCTCCGTCAGTCACTACCGAGTCAATACGGACTCCTTCCTGGATATAAGGGTCGCTGACATACTGTTCGAATTTGTCCGGAAGGCGTTGCTGCCTTCTGTTGTTGCGCATGATGGCCAGACGCTTGAGGTAATGTTCCCTGGCCGTCCTGTAAGATATCCCGAACAATCCCTTTACCACGGCGGGATTTACTGCGGACGAATCTTCCTTCAGTTCCGCGAGCAATGGAATATTGCGCTGGATAAATTTCTCCAGCAGACCGGTGTGAACAAGATACGCGGAGTCCGTAATGACAGATGCGAGAAAGCGGTTGTATAGTTCATAACCTCGGATCTGACGGTCACGGTACTCGTGTCCTGTAATATGTACTTCCTCGAGTGTGACGGTATCTTCCATAATTACGGCCTCGGGCCTGAGCCTTACCTGCCAGTGAGGATTCAGCATCCTTGACGGGACACGTACGTCGAAGGCTATGCGGACCATGCCGTTGCGCTCGGGAATATTCTTGAATCTGGCTGTGACCACCACTCCGCGCAGTTCTTCCGCTGCGTGGATCGTTCCGGATGAGTCCATTGTCGCTTTCATGAAGAAAACCCTCTCTCCGTCAGGACCGACAATGGTGAGTGTGTCGGAAGAGGTCGAATCATCCATCATAAAATTGTAAGTATCCTGCTGGCTGAAAGCATCGTCCTCTTCAGCCGGCAGGAGCAGTTGCGCACTCAGGCTGTCCCTTTCAAGGATTCTTACATTCCTTCGTACAGAAACAGCACAGGAAGCCTGCAGGACCAGACCGGCTGTAACGGCTGCTATTGCCGGAGCGAAAGTTATCCGTTTCATATCAGAATGTATATAAAAGATTTATCTGTACGTCGTTGGGAGCGGCGAATGCCTTGATGCCATGGTCCAGGAGTTTCCCGCAGGCAGTCGTCCCGTACTGCCTGTAACTGGTACCGCCGAACCATAGCCCTATCCCGAATTCTATATTCAGATGTTTGGTCAGCAGCAGGGAATAGCCGAAATTGACTCCAAGACCCAGGGCATCACCTTCTTCTGATGCAGGGGAGAAAATGCCGCCGCTGTTGTACCTGCTCCATTGAACCCTTCCTCCGTAATAAAATCCGGAGTACACGAAGAAGGGCCAGTATTTGAACCCTGCCGCGACAGAGCCTGTCCGGTTCTGAATTCTTCCTGCCTCATTCAGCCGTGTGGGGAAACTGAACGGGTTGTATCTTCCTTTTACGGAAACAGTCCAGTGCTGGTGGACAGATGCTCCCACTTCCACGTTCAATGTTATAAAGTCGGCATAGTCCAGCAGATTGGTGGCAATGCTCCATCTCTGGCCCCACGAGGGGAAGCTGAATGTCAGCAGTAATGCCGCGATGACTGAAATTACAGCAATGCGTTTCATATTATTACGTTTTTAGTATATACAGAAAAAGCATCCGCTCCCTCCATTTCTTCACAAGACTAGACACACTCCTGCACTTGAGCCGTCCCAAAACTCATTTTCTTCCGCACGTTCTATTTTGCCCTTCGCGGGAACCGGATGCGTTTGCAAAGATATTGAGCCGCAGGACGGTAAAAGAGAATTTAAAGAAAGGCAGCAATTATTGCGGGATTATAAAAACACGTAAATTTCTAAAATCATACAGAACCAGGCCAGAAGCGGACAGTGCCATTTTGGCAGGGTAGGGGTAGTGGTATGTCTTTTGCCAAAGACACAAATCAGAAAAAATTCAAATTTAAAAATATGACACAGCAAAAAGGAAAAATAGGGGTAACAACTGAAAATATTTTCCCCGTTATCAAGAAGTTTCTCTATTCGGACCACGAGATTTTCCTCAGGGAGATAGTGGCAAATGCGGTGGATGCTACCCAGAAGGTAAAGGCACTGGCCAGTACCGGAGAACTCAAGGGTGAGCTGGGCGACCTGACGGTGAGGATTTCTGCGGACGATAAAAAGAACACCCTGACTGTTACTGACCGTGGTATAGGCATGACAGCCGAGGAGATAGACAAGTTTATCAATCAGATAGCCTTCTCCGGTGCAGGTGAGTTCATCGAGAAGTACAAGGATGTGGCCGGCAACATTATCGGTCATTTCGGCCTCGGTTTCTATTCGGCGTTCATGGTGTCGAAAAAGGTCGTGATAGAGTCATTGTCATGGAAAGAAGGCGCGAAGCCGGTAAGATGGGAATGCGAGGGCAATCCCGAGTTTGCCATGGCTGAAGGCAGCCGTACCGACAGAGGTACTGAGATTACCCTGTATCTGGACGACGAGTCCAAGGAGTTTGCCGGTGCTTCCAAGGTAGAGGAACTGCTGAAGAAATACTGCCGCTTCATGCCTGTGCCCATTGCTTTCGGCAAGGAGCAGGAGTGGAAGGACGGCAAATACGTGGACACTGACAAGGATAAGATAATCAATGATACAGATCCTATCTGGAACAAGAAGCCCGCTGATCTGAAGAAAGAGGATTACATGAAATTCTACCGCGAGCTTTACCCGATGCTGGAGGAGCCTCTGTTCTATATCCATCTGAATGTGGACTATCCTTTCAATCTCACAGGTATTCTCTACTTCCCTAAGATCAAGGACCGTCTGGATGTAACCAAGAACAAGATCCAGCTCTACTGCAACCAGGTGTTCGTCACGGATTCTGTAGACAACATCGTCCCGGACTTCCTGACCCTGCTGCACGGTGTGATTGACTCTCCGGACATTCCTCTGAACGTATCCAGAAGTTATCTGCAGTCTGACTCCAACGTAAAGAAGATATCTACTTATATTACCAAGAAAGTGGCTGACCGACTGGAGGATATTTTCAAGAACGACCGACAGGAGTACGAAGAGAAGTGGGACAACCTCAAGCTCTTTATCGAGTACGGCATGCTGACCGAAGAGAAGTTCTGCGACAGGGCTCTCAAATTCGCTCTGATGAAGAACACTGACGGCAAGTATTTCGCCTACGACGATTACCGCAAGGCAATAGAGACAGTTCAGACCGACAAGGACAAGAAGGTGGTATATCTCTACGCCACCGATTCCGTGGCCCAGTATCAGTATATAGAGACAGCCAGGAACAAGGGCTATGACGTGCTGCTCTTCGATTGCCAGTTGGACGCTCATTTCGTCAACCTGCTGGAAACCAAGATTCCCGATTCGACATTTGCCAGGGTTGACGCTGACTCTATAGACAGGCTTATCCGCAAGGATGATGTCAAGGAACCTGAGATGCCGGAGACCGAGAAGACCGACCTATCTGATATGTTCGAGTCCGTTCTGCCGGAAGGCAACCATTACTTTGTGAAACCAGAGAATCTCGGAGAGAACGGTGCTCCTATCCTCATTACCCAGTCCGAGTTCATGCGCCGTTACCGCGACATGTCGGCTTTGGGAGGAGGTATGAACTTCTACGGCGAGATGCCGGAGTCATACACCATCGATGTCAATATCCAGCATCCGTTGATCAAACGTATCCTCGAGGCCAAGAATACCTCTCTGTCAGAGCAGTGTGCTGCTTTCGACAGCCGCAGGAACGAGTTGCAGGCCGGCATTGACAAGCTGGATGCAGCCATGAAGGACAAGAAGGAAGAGGATATCCCCACATCAGACAAGGATGCCAGGAAAGAGCTTGAGAAGGAACTCGGAGAAGTCCGTGACCAGAGGAAGGAAGCGATGAAAGGCTTCGCCAAGGACAATATCCTGCTGCATCAGGTAGTGGACCTGGCCCTGCTGGCAAACAATATGCTGAAAGGCAAGGATCTGTCCGAGTTCATCCGCAGGAGCATCGAAGTGCTTTAGTCTACGGAGCCACAGCCGTATCTGCTCAATATCCGAGCAGAAATCTGATAACCTCGCGCATCAGGTCATCAACCTGTTGTTGCGAGGTTAGTGCTTCTATGGGAAAGCCAAGACTGACAGCGCGGTAATCTCCGTCATAGGCTACTGCCGCCGAGGTGTTGGAACCGCAGTAGCGCATGAAGGTAAATGACTGCTCATCCGAAGGAAGGATGGCGTCGGGCGACTCTACGCAGTAGGTCAAAGGATTGGGCCTGGTTTGGAAATCTACGGTATATGTGCTGTCTGCGAACAGTCCGGAAGGATTGGATACTGTACGCACCAGACCTGAGGTAGAGGCGGATCCGTTGCTCCATCCATAATTGAAAATATCCGAAGCCAGGCGGTTGGCGATGAAGTCCGGGTCGGACTCCCTGTGCATGGATATTATGTCCTCGTCCAGGTCCATTGCAGTCTTTCCGGCAAATTCCATCAACTCCCTGGCAGCGGCCTCAATTTTAGAAAGCAGGGCCGTGTCTGCGCTCCCTGACAAGGAATCCTTGAGGGCTTCCATGCGGCTGGCGGCGGTCTTTACTGATGAAAGGGCTTCTTTCAGCATCACGGAACCTGAATAACTGCGGCCGCTGTCGTAAGCAGATATTTTCCCGATATTTGCCCCTGACAAAAGGAGATTCCCACCTTCACGGCAGTAGTCGGCAAGACGGGAGTACATAGTTCCGTTCAGTACGTCCGAATTCTCCTTGCCCAGAATGATGTCCACAACCGGGTAATCTTCCAGTCCGTAGTCCCGGTTCAGGAAACCGCCTAAGGAAACAGATGAGAAACTCAGGCCTGCGCGCATAAGGGCCAGGCCGTGTATGCGGGGATAGTCCATGCTGTTGCCGGCTACCGGTGCCGGACCGTAATCCATGTAGGAGGCTCCGAAGCCCGGGCGGTCGTCGTGAATCCATTCTCTCTGACGGAGGTACTCGAACTGTTCTCCGATGTAGGAGCAGTCCTGGATATAGGGGATGCCATGGTCAGCCCTGAAATCGAATCCGGCAGTCACCGAATCGCAGACAGGAAATGGGGCAGGGGCGGATACAGAGGAGAAACCATTGACAACCAGTACTTCTTCCGATCCCGGAATATATCCTGCTGACAATGTCTCAGAAGGGAAGGACTGTCCCCCATTGTTTACGGCCACTACCCGGTAACTGTAGATGCGTCCGGGCTGTATATTGTCAGTGTATTCCGTACCTGTTACGGGAGTACCCTCGTCAAATCCTGGAATATTGCCGGCCGCAGCCGCAGCCGTATCAGCTATCCTCCTATAGACTATATAGGATGAGGGCATGGCGGTGGGCTCACCGGGATCCTCACGGGGAGTCCAGCTCAACCTTACTTCCGCTTCGTCTTTACGTCGGCCGTCTATTCTGACGCTCAGGTCCTGTACCGGCAAAGGCTGTACGCAGTAGGGCACATCGTGTATGTAGGACAGATATTTCAGTATACCTTTATATATAGCACGCGAAACTATAAACTTGAACTTCGGGTCAAGGGCACACTGCATGTCGGGGAAGTTCTGATGGGAAAGCAGTTCTATGAGCACAGCAGGCACGTCCGGTACTCTGGCTTCCATATATGAGCGGTCCCAGAGAGCACGTCGTGTCCAGTCCGTCCTGTAAAATGAGCGGATGTCTTCCACGACAGAAGTCTGGATTATGTCGGCCAGTTCCCTGGCAATAATTCTGGGCCGGCCGTCGGAATAGTGGATTTTACCTTCCGACTCTTCCTTGTATATTGCCAGAGTCCCTATAGTGGAGTCGCTGAGCACCGAGCCTGCGTCGGTGTGCAGTGCCAGAGCCATATCTACGGGTATGGCCAGCCGGTGGCAGAGGTCATTGACCCATTCTCCCCGTGACATATAGTCATCGCGGTAATCGTCATTGCCGTTATTGAGACTGTACACCTCTTCCGGAAAGCCGCTCCACTGCATCCAGTAACGGGCTGCCTCGGCATATCTGGGGACCCCGCTGGTTCCCGTCCCACGCAGGATATTTCCCATTCCTCCTCCGAACTTGACGGCATCGGTCGTAATTACTCCGTTGCCGCCGCTCTTTTCAGCACAATTACGGACTATTACGCCCTGACCTGTCTCGCCCTTGGAAAACCGGAATGTTCCCAAGTATACCCACATGCCTCCTCCCATCCTCTGGTCCACAGAGAAACTGGCCTCGCCTCCGCTGTAGCGGACAGTATACAGAGCGTCGGTACTCTGCCTGACTGTCTGGTATGAGACATATACGGCATAATCTCCTGTTTCAGGAAAATAGGGAATATAAGTGGCTGACGAAGGGCTCTTCAGACTGCATCCTACCATTCTCGCGGTTCCTTGCTCAAAGGGATTCACACCAGAGGCATATACGTCTTCAGTGTGCGCGAAACCAGGTCCAGGCGCATCTTTCCACTCATTCCGTCTGTCTCCGTTCCTTTCGGTATAGTACGGGGAAGTGTTGTCCACTATGATCTCATTTCTCTGTATGTCCCTTTCCCTGGGCATAAGTACGGTCGCACCGGCATTTTCAAGCATTGGGGCAAGGAAGGAAATGATGTAGCTCTGGGGCAGCAGGTCCTCGATGGTCGAGAAGAATGGGGCGCGCTGCCACTTCCACCTGTCCTCGGTGTTGGAATAGTAGTAGCCGTGTCCAGGCCATAGGGCGATATTTCTTCCATACAGGCCTTCTTCCGGCGCAGGGCCGGATATGCGGCTGATCCAGGGGGTACGCCTTCCGTCTTGTCCGGAGCGGTTTTCGGAGACGTACTTCTGTCCTGAGTAGAAGCCGCTTATGAATGTTGACAGCGGTCTGTCTTTTACATAAAGCTGTATCCCGTATTCCCGTAAATCTTCGGGCATATATCTGCCGATGATCCCGGAAAAGTACTCCAGGTCACTGTTTCTCAGTGGATAATCTATGATATCATCGCTCAGGATGATCTTTACTGCCTTCTGCTTTTTCAGGACATAGAACGTGTCGATGCTTATCCGTGACAAAGTCGATGCCCTGGATGAAAGCCTGCTGTTTATGGAGTCTGCCGCAGGCTCGAGAATCCGGGCCGTCGCTGAAAATAGGAAAGAGACGGCCAGCAGGGCAGAGAGGAGTACTTTTGGAAGAAATCTTACCATTTGTAGACAATGTTGACAGCTGCCTTATATGGAATCCATTCTGAAGATCCGTTCCATCCGATATACATGGAGCCGTCCGACTGATAATGCCCCTCATAGACACTGGTCTGGAAGCCTCCGCCTATCGACAGCTCGATGCCCCAGTGCTTCGTCAGAGTGAATGCATATCCGAGGGTAAGGCCCACCATGAAATTGCATCCTACCTGATATTGGTTTGAATAGCTGCCCCAGTACATCGGATGTATGCCCTTGCTCAGGGTGTATGCCGAGAATCCGACATTGGGACCTACGAAGAAGCCTCGGAATGACTCTATTGGATAGTAGCGGCCTTCTACGAAGGTCATGCCGGCGACAATAGGACCGTCTATGAGTTTGCCGAATCCATTTGGATAGAAAATACCTAAACCCTCCAGTCCCATGGTGATATTCTTGTGAACGCGGAATTCTACGGCAGGGTTTACAATCCCGGCAAGTACGGCGGCATTGAACTTGACCGCAGTTCTTACCGGCTCGCCTCCGAACAGCCGTTCATTCCTTGCCTGACGGATGCTGTCCCTGTCATTCGCGAGGGCCTTGACGGGGAGCAATATCATGGAAGATATCAGAAGGGTGACAATCAATTGAAATTTATACTTTTTCATACTCTTTCTTCTTTTGGAACCAACATGGTCTCTATCCGTCTGACAATCCTTTCTCCTGCTACGGCCACAATAACAGTTCCGGTCAGGATGGAGATAGAGTCTGCCGCAAAATCAAATACATCCCCTTGACGTGACGCGAAAAACCAGTCCTGGAATATTTCGGTCATACCGGCGAACACGAGGCCTGTAATCAGGGTCACTATTACAGCATGACGCTGCAGGAACCGGAAACGCGAGGCATATCTGCATGTGAGCCAGGCGATGAATGGGTAGGGGAAAAACATAGTGAAATGTGCGTACCGGTCCAGTCTTATGCCTAGAAAATATTTCCCTAGATCAATACCGGTGGAGCTGAATTTATAGAAACAAAAGAACAGCACCATCGCTATGTAGATGATGTACAATATCTTAATGACTAGTTTGACTCCTTTTTGCATAACGCAAATATAATGTAAAAAGCAGATGCGGAGATATTTTTTTGCAGAATATTAAAAGATGTCTATTTTTGTGAGAATTAAATTTGCGAAAATATATTTAAATTTAAGTATGAGAAATATTTACAAAGTTATTGCTGTTGCCGCACTGGCCCTGATGCCGATAATGACGCTGCGCGCCCAGACACAGGCTGAAATAGAGATGGCCAAGTCGATGGCCCGGTCATACGGCTACAGCGAGAGTGAGATCGAGGCAATGGTCAAGGATAAGTATTCCACATCCGGTACAGATGCCGGGACTACAGCAGTCCCTCCCGCAGTCAACAGGAACGAGACAGCGACAACTGTAGGGACCATGACGCCTGAAGTACAGGGACTGACAATCGCTCGTGATTCATCAATAGAAATATACGGACACAATATATTCCAGTCTCCCGGTCTCAACTTTGTACCCAGTTATAACATACCTACGCCGGCCAATTACAGGCTGGCGGCAGGTGACGAGATAGTCATCGACCTGTGGGGTGCTACCTATAATAACTATACATTCACGATAAGCCCCGAAGGCAGCATCACCATACCAAACGTAGGGCCGGTATATCTTGCAGGGAATACGGTAGAGAATGCTGAGAAGAGGGTCAGGGAGAAATTCTCCACTATATATTCCGGACTTTCCGGAGATCAGCCCAATACTTTTCTCCGCCTTACCATCGGCAGGATCCGCTCCTTCACAATCAATGTAGTAGGTGATGCAGTGCGTCCAGGTACCTATACCCTTCCTTCGCTTTCAACGGTGTTCTCCGCCATATACCTGGCAGGAGGCCCCACCGATCTGGGATCTGTACGTGATATCCGCGTATACAGGAACAACAGATTGGCGGAGACGCTCGATGTCTATGATTTCATCGTCAACGGAGATTTCTCCAAGAATATCCGCCTGGAGGACAATGACCTGATCATGATTGCGCCATATACAGTACATGTTACTGTGACAGGTAACGTGAAGCGTCCGATGATCTACGACATGAAGGATGGTGAGACGGTGGCGGATGTTCTCAAATACGCTGCCGGCTTTTCCGAAAATGCAAATGAAAGTCTGGTGCACGTAACCAGAGTCAACGGCGAGAGAAGTGAGACTTTCAATGTTCTGGCCCAGGACTTCGGGACTTTTGAGCTGAAAGACGGTGATGTAGTGAACGCCATGCCCAATATTGACCGCAACAGGAATATTGTAACCATTCAGGGTGCCGTATGGCATCCAGGCACATATGCGATTACAGACAATGTATCCAGCCTCAGACAGCTCATCGAGTTCGCGGGCGGACTCAGGGAAGAGGCGTTCATGGACAGGGGCAATATTATCCGTCTGGATGAGAAACGCGATACCATATCACTGTATTTCAACGTGGAGAAGGTTATGGCAGGTGCTCAGGATATTCCTCTCTGCACAGAGGATACAGTGCGTATTTTCTCAGCGGCAGATATGATGGTACGGACGGAAATTGAGACCCGGGGCCACCTGAATAATCCATCTGTCCTGCCTTTCCGTCCCGGAATGACACTCGGGGATGCTATTCTGCTCTCCGGAGGATTCGCCGTCGGAGCCTCCAAGACCAATATCGATATCGCCAGGAGAAATATACTCGACAACAGTCAGCGAAGCGATACCATATCTGTTATCTACAATTTAAATATCGTGGACGACCCCTCGGCTCTTGATTTTGAGCTCAAGGCTTTTGATATAATATCCGTAAGACCGTCACCAAGTTACAAGCCGCAGCAGGGTATAACTGTCAATGGAGAGGTGATTTTCCCCGGCTACTATGTAATAGAAAGCAATGTGGTCCATCTCAGTGAGGTCATAGCGCGTACAGGCGGGTGTACCCCTGATGCCTATCTGGAAGGTGCCACTGTCGAGAGGCTTCTCTCCGACGAGGAGTACGACAGGGCCGTGCAGGCAGCCAGACTAGCGATGAGAGAGGAAGGTGTGGACTCCTCAATGATAGAGATGCCGGATAGGGATACGAGATATAAGATAGGTATCAACATGGTGAAAGCCCTGGACAAGCCCGGTTCCTACAACGATATCGTCCTGCAGGACGGGGATGTGGTGAACATACCCAAGTTGAACAATACCGTCAAGATATCAGGTGCCGTCCTGTATCCCAATACCGTTGTATACGATCCTTCTATCTCCGTGAACCAGTATATCAAGATGGCAGGTGGCTATGTCAAGGGAGCCATCAAGGGAGGCAAGTACATCGTCTTCATGAACGGTACGGCTTCTACCAGAGGAAACAAGAATTTCAAGCCTATGCCCGGATGTGAGATCATTGTACCTCAGAAGGACCTGTCCCAGCGTCAGAGGATATCCGCTGCGGAGATTGTCTCCATAGCATCCTCTACGACATCCATCGCCACGATGGTCATCAGCATGGTCAATCTGCTCAGGTAGTATGACTTCGGGTTACCGCCAGCTGACAGCTGAAGAGATATCCGTTCTCAGGACACAGGGATGCTGGGCTGAGGACTGGCAGCATATCTATGTCTCGGAGCGGTTTACTCCGGAAAGCATTGTCAGGGTCAATTTCTACGGAGTGGTCCGTCTCGGGGCTTTTTCCGGCAGCATTGCTCTTCCGGGCGGTCTTTCCATACACAGCGGTATTTACGATGCTACCCTGTTCAACGTAAATGTGGATGATGACGCGCTCATCACCCACATTCACGGTTATATAGCCAACTACGACATAGGTCCCCGCGTCTATATCTGCGATGTGGGTAAGATATATATGGAGGGCGTTCCGTCCTTCGGTATAGGCACACGGGTCAATGTCCTTCCAGAGACAGGAGGACGCGAGGTGGCCATCCATGAGGAACTTTCGGCCCAGACTGCCTATCTGTCGGCAATGTACCGGCACCGTCCAGAGCTGACGGAACGGCTTCATGCCATGGCGGATATCCGTGCCCGTGCCGTGGCTTCGGAGCGCGGAACCATCGGCCCTGGAGCAAGAATAGAGAATGTGGGAATCATCCGCAACGTAAGGATAGGAGAGGCCGCTGTCCTGCAGGGCTGCCTCCGTCTTTTCGATGGAACGGTGGTCAGCAGCACGGATGCTCCGGTGCTTATCGGCAGCGGAGTGGTATGCACGGACTTCATAGTGCAGTCAGGTTCGGTAGTGGAAAACGGGGCAGTCGTGACCCGCAGTTTCGTGGGACAGGGTGTGACACTTTCCAAGGGATTCTCATGCTCGGACTGTCTTTTCTTTGCCAACTCCCATTGTGAGAACGGAGAGGCAGTATCGGTATTCGCCGGCCCCTTCACGGTCTCCCATCACAAGTCGACCCTGCTTATAGGCTCGATGTTCTCCTTTATGAATGCGGGCTCTGCCACCAATTTCAGCAACCATCAGTATAAGTTGGGACCCGTTCATCAGGGTGTTTTCGGACGCGGTGTGAAGTGCGGCTCCGGCTCATACATGATGCTGCCGGTGAGAGTGGCGCCCTTCACCACAGTACTGGGCCATCATACCGGCAGGATAGACACTCCGGACATGCCGTTCTCCTATATTCTGGAGTCTGAGGGGCGCTCATATCTGGTTCCAGGTGTGAACCTGCGAAGTGTAGGATTGTTCCGCGACATCCGTAAGTGGCCCTCAAGGGACCGCCGCAGTCTTTCCGGACGCATGGACAATATCAGTTTCGAGGTATTTTCCCCATATACGGCCGGAGCGATGCTGTCAGGCAGGGACCGGCTGGTGCAGATGCTCTCCGAGGAGCGTTTTTCCGGTACTCCCTCCAGTTACGGAGGATGTACTATAGCCGGTTCGTCCCTTACTTCAGGGGTGGAACGTTACGAGAAGGCCCTCAAATACTATGTGGGTCTTCAGGTGGCTCTGGCGCTCCGCGGCCGAAAACTTGGATCCGATGAGGCTATCACTGCTGCTCTGACCCCCGTATCTCCTGTAGGAGACGGACGTTGGATTGACGTGGCCGGACTGCTGGCTCCGAAGGCTGAGATAGACCAGATAGTGGAGGAGGTGGTTTCCGGCTCACTGGACACTCCAGGCGCGGTGGAGTCCAGACTCTCGGCCATTGCCTCCAATTATCAGCTCTACGAATGGAGATGGGTATATGCACACATCCGGACAGTCTACAATGTCGATCCTCAGAAAATTACCCGCAAGAAGCTGATAGAATTGCTGCGTCAGTGGAGAGCAGCGTCAGAGTCTCTCTTCGCTGACATAGAGATGGATGCGTCCAAGGAGTTCGGAGAGGGGGGGATGACCGGCTTCGGTCTGGACGTAACAGACAGGGATGAGATTCTCGCGGACTTCAGGCATGTCAGGGGAGAATTTGACTCAGATTCTCAGGTGGCGGCGGTGCGTGAGACCAGGGAGAGGGTAGCCATGTTGGCCGATGAGGTCCTTTCAGCCCTTTAGCGCCTCTATTTCCAGATCTGCCTTTATCTTGTCAATGATTGCGGTAACTACCCTGTAGATACGCTGCCCTTCGGAATAGTCCGCAGGACATACGAAGTGTACCCGCTGTTCGCTGAGAAGGCGCTCGGACTTCTCGCGTTCGTGGCCGTCCGGGTTGTACACTGCTATGGAATGGCCTCCGAACTGCTTGACTAGTTTCATACATGGTATGTCAGTGGCTCCGTCTCCGAAGTAAATCATGCGGGAAAAGGGGACAGGTCTCTCTTTTTCAGGTAGATATCTGTTTACGAGGGTATGGTCCCGGATGCTCATCACTCCCTTGTTGATCTTGAACAGGAACTGGGTTTTGGCCGTATAATCCACAGCCACGGCAGGCCAGACCGCCTCTCCGTTCTCGTAGAGGAAGGAACAGGCATAGACATTCTTGAACTCATGGTATATTTCCGTGCCCTCAATCATTTCGGTCAGTCCGGATGAGTTGATGTAATGCTCTATCTGAAGACCTCTGCTGCAGCCGTAATCATTGATTTTCCCGAACCATTCCCGCACGCCGGGATAAAGCTTTACCATAGAGCCGAACCGTCGGAAATTCTCCCTGGTAAGGTGGACTCCGGAAGCGCGGGCCTCATCTATCATTGTCTTCATGTAGCAGAGAATCTCGCTGGCATCGTTGTCCTGTGACAGCTGGTTGCTTCTGCTCCAGAAGAGGGCAGGGTCCTTGCCGAAGGTCTGTATCAGTCCGAATTCCTGCATGTTGGCAGGGGAAAGGGTGCCGTCGAAGTCGTAGATGAGGGCTACTGTAGGTCTTGTCATAGTGTATTCTGCTCGAGTATTTGCGGAGCCAAATTAGCAAAATTTTTCATTTTTCCGTATGTTTGTAGGATATTATTGTGCTATATGAGATACCTCTTTCTGTCCATCCTCCTCATCTGCTGCCCTGTATGCCTCCGGGCCCAGGCATGGTTCTGTACGGATGAGGGTACGGAGCTGGTCTACACCAGGTATTATGCAGAGGACGGCTCGATCAAGTGGAACCATACCATGAGTATTCTTGAGACTGCTCTCGATTCCGCAGACTCTTCTCTCACAGTGACTTATTCCTCCTTTATCCGGACAGTGGACGGCAAGGGACTGGAGAATATGGAGAATCCGGCCGTGATGACGGCCCTGATAAGCCGGGACGGGAGCGTGACCCTCGACATTGCCGCCAGCCTGGTCTCCGTTCTCAAAGGAATACTCTGGAAAAATGCCCGGATCACCGCGGAGGGCGGCCTGACCCTGCTGCCTTCCGTCCTGACGCCCGGCGATACCCTGCAGAGTGCGGCCGGCAAGGTCAGAGCATTAGGCATGACGATGAACGTCACCGTGACGGAGCGCCGGGTCCTCGGTACTGACACCCTGACTACCCCGGCCGGTACATTCCCCTGCGTGATAGTTTCCGAGCACAAGGTCGAGAAGGGGATGATGCGCAACCGTGTCACCACTGCCCGCACCTGGTATGCCCGCGGCGTCGGTATGGTCCGGCACGACACCTATGACAGGAACCTGAAACTGGAGACCACGGAGGTCCTGGAAAAAATAGTAAGAAAATAATACGCGGCAGATGCAACAGACGGCCCTGCCCGTACGTTATATAAGTGGAAAAAACAAAAGATGATACCTAAAGAGATTACAGCGTTCTACAACAGATACAAGACGAGGCTCTACAACACGTCGCTGCGGATAACCGGCGACAGTTTCGACGCCGAGGAGATAGTCCAGGACACTATTATCAAGTATCTGAGGACCAATACCGCTAAACTGTCCGAGGCACAGACCTCGGCCTGGCTCACAAAAGCCTGTACCAGAGCCTCGATAGACATGCTCCGCATGCGCAGGGGACTGAAGGTGAAGCTCGAGAAATATGCGGAGGAAGACCCGGAGGAGGACTCGTCGCAGCAGTGGGACAGTCTCCTGCAGAGTCAGAGCCCGCAGGAGATGATAGGGAGGATAAAGCGGCAGATGCTCCTGATGCCCGACGGATACAGGGCGGTGCTCTCCCTGCTGCTCTTCGAGGGGTACGATTACTCAGAAGCCTCGCAGATACTGGGGGTGGAGGAAAGCACGGTCCGGTCGCAGTATCTCAGGGGCAAGCGCAAACTGGTGGAAATGATTAAAAATGAAAAATAACAGGACAATGGATAACTTACAGCAATACTTCAGACAGAAAAGCAGTTCCATCAAGGAATCAGATGAACTCATCCCCGAAGGAGACGAGTCCCGCTTCGAGCAACGCTGGGAGTACTCCAGCCACAACCGCATACACTTCCGCTCGAACCTCAAGCGCCGCAAGAAACCCCTGTGGAAGGTCATTGCCTTCCCCCTTGTAGCTTCCTTAGCCCTTATTTTCGGCGTACGGGCCCTGATGAATCCGTACATCCGGGAAGAGGAACCCCGGGTGCAGATAGCGAAAGAGAAGTCATTTTCAGAGGAGCAGGATACATTGTCTCCCGGGTACATCTATCAGCAGTACTGCCGCACGGTGGCCGATATTACCGTCGAGGTCGCAGTCCTGACGGCCTATATGCCGGAGGACTGGGCGGAGGAGGCCATGGCTGTGGTGGACGATATCGTCCGGGAACCGGTGCCCCTGATTGACCAGCTGGAAGGAGTTGACACGCAGCGCCAGAGGGAAATTCTGCAGGAGTACTCGGCCAGGCAGATAGCTGCCCTGGACCATGTGGTAGGAACCATAAGGGGGCTGAATGAGACAGAATAAAACATTTTAAATCAACGCAGATATGAAAAGATTAATTACAATGGCAGCCATACTGGCATTGATGGTACCGGTATGCGCACAGGCAAGGTCTTACGACGAGATTACCAAAGAGGTAAAAGTCCGTAATTTCAACGGCATCAGGGCCGGAAACCGCTTTGAGGTGGACGTGGAGAAAGCCTCTAAACATGCATTGGAACTCACATTCCCTGCAGAACTGGAGGAGTATGTAACGGCCGAAGTACAGTCGGGCGTACTGGTTCTCACACTTGATCTCGAAAAGGCTCCCAGGGACATCCGCCGCGAGTTCAACAGCGGGGACTGGAAGCTCTACGCCAAGGTCAGCTGCCCCGGGATAGAGAGCGTACGCCTATCAGGTGCAGCAAATATGAGTATTCTGGACCGGTTTGACACTCAGTCGCTCGATATCCGCACCAGCGGAGCCTCATCCCTCAAGAAAGCGGTTTTCAATACAGTGGGTGACCTCAGAATTGTGGCATCAGGTGCTTCACACGTTGAAATGGATCTGTCAGGCTGCATTGACAATTCCGATATTGAATGCAGCGGTGCCTCGAATGTATACATCATAGGCGGCAATTACACTGACTGCGTAGTAGATAATTCCGGAGCCTCCGACGTGGATATGGAGGAGGTCAGGATGAAGAACCTCCGCATCAGTCTTTCAGGTGCGTCCAATTTCTATGTCAACGGAACGGCTGACTATCTGGACGTGGATGTAAGCGGAGCCTCCAGCTGCAAGGCATCCTCTCTTATAGCCAAGAGAGCCAGGGTAGAAGCCAGTGGTGCTTCAAGTGTAACTGTAAATGCCAAGGATATGGATCTAGTGGATGTATCCAAAGCATCCAGCGTCAGAAACCGCAGATAAGAGAAGATGTCCTGGATACATTCAGACAAGGATTTCGTGCTGGACTCGCACTGCGACACCCCGACGATGCTGCTCGAGGAGATAGACCTCGGGAAAAGACAGCCGAGGGGACATGTGGACTTCGTAAGAGCACGGGAAGGAGGGGTGGACGGGATGTTCTTCGCGATTTACTCCCCGCCGGAGCTTACTGACGCCGAGGCCACAGTACATGCGGTAAGGCTCATATCCAAATGCTACGATGCCGTTGACAGCAACAGCGCTGTCGCGGCATTGGCCGTTTCTCCGGAAGACGCTTTCGAGAATAAGAAACGCGGCCTGATTTCCATCTTTCTGGGAATGGAAAACGGTACTCCCATACAGCAGGATCTTGCATATCTACGTCTTTACTACCGTTTTGGAGTGCGTTACCTCACGCTTTGCCACAACAGGCACAACCAGATATGCGACTCCTGCATGCCTCTCGATGCGGAATGGGGCGGACTCTCCCGGTTCGGCAAAGAAGTGGTGGCGGAGTGCAACCGTCTGGGCATCCTTCTGGACTGTTCCCATGCTTCGGACGAGACATTCTACGATCTTTTAGAGCATTCCAGCACTCCGATAGTGGCCTCACATTCCTCTTGCCGGGCCCTGTGCGACCATCCGCGGAATATGTCCGATACCATGCTGCGGGATCTGGGTGCCGCAGGCGGAGTGATTCAGATCAATTTTTATCCTAAATTCATCGACTCAGATTTTGCCCAGGACGAAAAGTTCTTGAAACTCAGCGAAGAAGGGGAGCATTGGCAGGAACTCTACCGATCCGATCTGTACAATATAGAGTACCGGGACAACTACTGGAGGATAATGGATGAGCTTGCGGTATACCCCACGCCGTCCGTAAAAAGGGTCGTAGACCACATCGACCATGCAGTGGAGGTGGCCGGAGCCGCGCATGTGGGGCTCGGTTCGGATTTTGACGGGATAGAAGTGGCTCCTCAGAGGCTCAGGGACATATCCATGTACGGAAATATAGCTGCCGAGCTCCGCGAAAGAGGGTACGGCAGCAGCGAGATCCGCGGCATCATGGGAGGAAACTTCCTCCGGGTCATGCACCGGGCTCAGAAAGCAGCACAGTCCTCAGCAGATTGAGGGCGCTGCCGGCAAAGCGGTCGATATTGGTGCTGCGGTCGTTGTTGAAACGGAACATCCGGGACAGGACTTCGGTCTTGCCCGGACTTTTCTTATCGGGGTATGCCACTGCGGTCCAGACTGTGCCGACCGGCTTGTCTGGGGTACCGCCGTCCGGACCTGCAATGCCGGTGGTCGAGAGGGCGAAATCAGTGCCGAGAGCTTCACGCACTCCGAGGGCCATGGCTTCAGCGCATTCCTGGCTGACGGCTCCCTTTGAGCCAATGATCGAGCTCGGGACATGCAGTACGTTCTCCTTTACGGAGTTGTCGTATGAGGTTACAGAACCGTAAAAGTATCTGGATGCTCCGGGAAGAGAGGTCAGAAGCGAGGCTATGCGTCCTCCAGTGCAGGACTCGGCTACTGCCAGGGTCTGTCCTGCGGCAGTCAGCCTGCGTGCAATAACAGACTGGAGTGTGTCTTCGCCCTCCCCGTAGACCGCATCTCCGAGAACCGGCTTCAGTCTGGCGAATTCGTCATCTATGCGGCGTATCTCATCCTCGCGCTCCCCGCCGTATATGGAAAGGCGCAGCCTTACTCCGGTCAAGGGGTTGGGAAGGTAGGCCAGGTGCATGTCGGCGGGCAGGGCATCCTCCCAGGGCTCTATCATCTTGGCCAGGGTAGACTCTGCTATGCCGTATGTGACTATGGTCTTGTGGTGTATGCTGTCCAGGGCGAAATGGCTGCGGATGTCTTCCATTACATCCGGCAGCAGACCAATGGCCTCGTACGGTACTCCTGGTAGGGAATACAGCACGGGACAATGGGCGAAACTTCCAGCCGGAAAGCGGAATATCATTCCGGGGGCCGTGCCTTTCCGGTTGACCATGACCTCGCAGGTATCGGGCACCACGGCCTGGTCGCGGTTGATGTCCGATATCTCGATGCCCCTGTGGGCCAGAATCTTCTCTATCACCTCCATCTGTCCCTGATGGAAGACGGTACCCCGGCTGCCGGAGAGCTCCCCTAAAGCCTTCTTGGTGATGTCGTCCTTTGTAGGGCCAAGGCCACCTGTAACTATCACAATATCGTTCTCCTGCAGCAATGATTTCAAGCTCTGCTTTATGTCCGTGTTGTCATCGCTTATGGATACCATGCGGAGTACTTTTACGCCTATGGCGTTCAGTTCCCGTGCTATGACTGAAGAATTGGTGTCGACGATCTGTCCGATGAGGATCTCGTCGCCTATGGTGCATACGGCTGCCCGTTTCATTATTTATGGGATTTAAGGTATTTCAGAATCTTACGGACTGCTCCTGGACCGTTGTAGATGAAGCCGGAGTATATCTGAATCAGGGAGGCGCCGGCGTCCAGCATTTCCTTGGCCTGCTCCGGGGTCATGATGCCGCCTACACCTATTATAGGCAGGATGCCGCCGGTTTTCTCATGGATATGGCGTACCATGGCCAGGCTCTTTTCGTACAGGGGCTGGCCGCTCAGGCCGCCGTTGCCTATGGCCTTCACCTTTTCGGAGTCAGTAGAGAGTCCTTCGCGGGAATTGGTTGTATTTGTGGCGATTATGCCGTCCAGACCGGAACTGAGTGCAAGGTCTATTATGCGGTCCACATGTTCGTAAGGGATATCAGGTGATATCTTGAGCAGGATGGGACGGTAGTCATCGTAATATCTCCTGAGCGTGAGCAGGTGGTCCACAATGCCGGAGAGATAGCCTACATCCTGCAGTACGGTGAGATCCTTTACATTGGGACAGGATACGTTGACGGTGAAATAGTCCACGTAGTCGTACAGCAGGGAGAAGGAGCGCTCGTAATCCTTGTAAGCCTCTTCGTTGGGGGTTTTCGAGGCCTTGGCGATGTTTCCGCCGACGATGACGTTCGGAGCACGTTTCTGGAGCTGGGCGACCGCATACTTGACACCTTTATTGTTGATGCCCATGCGGTTGATGATGGCCCGGTCCTCTATAAGCCTGAAACAGCGGGGCTTGGGATTGCCCGGCTGAGCCTCCGGAGTAAGGGAGCCTATCTCGACGAAGCTGAATCCGAAGTTGCCCATGTCGTTGTAGAACTCTCCGTTCTTGTCCAGGCCGGCCGCCAGGCCCACAGGATTCCTGAATGTCAGGCCGAATACCTCGCGGCGCAGCTCTCCTTCCTTGTCCCTGACACGGAAAAGAGCCCTCATGATGCTCTGTGAGAATGGAATGTAGTGCAGTAACTGCAGCAGGCGGAAGGTGATATGATGGGCCGTTTCGGCCGAGAATGAGAAAAGTATGCGGCGGATGAAAAGTCTGTACATGGTGTTTAAGGGTTGTTCCGCAGGCAAAGATACTCCAAAAACTATTTGGGCGGATAAAATTCCTGAAATGTTCCGTCCGAATAGAAAAGGGTGATGCGCCGTACGTCCCGTGCAGGTACTTTCTGCAGCCGGCAGGCATTCTCCCCGGTACCGTCATCCTCCTGAATATCCTGGATATCGTTCTCTGCCGGTGCCGTGGATTCGAAGGCCGTGCTCTCATCATTCTGCTCCAGTTCTATGACAGGAGTGAACAGGCCGGGAGAGGAGTCTCTGTCCTGAGGGGCAGGGGTGTTCTGTGCCCTCAGTGGCTTTCCTCGTCCAAGGAGAAGCCAGTCAGGATTGACGGAGGGAAATTTCAACAGAAATTTCTGGATAAAGTCGAAGCCTGGTTTGTTACGTCCCGACAGAATGTGGGAGACATTGGAACGCTGGATGCCCATTATGTCTGCGAACTGGGCCGGCTTGAGTTGTTCGAGCTCCAAAAATTGTTGTAAACGGCGATTCATTATTGTGAATTTAAATTTTTACAAATGTACATAAAATTGTGTTTACAAAATCACACTTTTGAAAAGAGACAAATGTAAACACTTTGGCAGTAATTTAAAATATTCTTGATAATCAAACAAATATAGATTATCCTCTATCTTAAGTCATATCATATGTAAACTATATAAAACACTCATTAAGAGCGCTATAATCTATGAATTATTTGCTTTGTGACATGGAATATGCGCAAATTTGCGTACAGTACATCCAAAACTACCAATATAAACTTTATATAATCAATATAATTAACTGATAAAGCCATATTTAAGAGAGGATAATCAATAATATAAACATTGTTTATTACACAATTCCACACCGATGATATACTTTTGTGTCAGGTTGAAGATTTTGTTTACAAAACCAAATAAACTAACTGCTGTTTCTGTAATTAACTTTTGTAAACATTTCTCAAAAAACGATTATTTTGACTTCAGCGGGATATTGTATAGATTTGCCGCCGTAAGTGCGTAAAATCGCCTGAAAACGTTAAAATATGGCAATACCTCAGATCAACATTTCCGACTATACCTACGATCTGCCTGACGGACGGATCGCATCCTATCCCACCGAGAGGCGCGATGCCTCCAAACTGCTCCTATATAATAAAGGTGATATTTCCCATTCTGTCTTCTCTTCCCTTCCCGACTATCTGCCCGAAGGAGCACTCATGGTCTTCAACAATACTAAGGTCGTGCCTGCAAGGCTTATCTTCCGGAGAGAAACTGGGGCCATGATAGAGATTTTCTGTCTGGAACCGTCAGATCCTGAGGATTATAATCTTTCTTTTGCAGCTGTTTCCACCTGTGTCTGGAAGACGATAGTAGGTAACCGGAAGAAGTGGAAAGGAGAACCGATACATCTATATCTGCCTGAGAATCACAATACGGAACTTGAACGTCTGAATCTGCAGGCGACCCTGGAGGATGGCTCGGAGGGCAATATTCTCGTTCGTTTTACCTGGGATGGCGGAGAGCCTTTTTCCCGGGTGATGGAGATGTGCGGTCGAGTGCCGATTCCCCCGTATCTCCACCGTGAGTCGGAAAGTATTGACAGTGAGCGGTATCAGACACTATATGCCTCATACCGGGGCTCAGTCGCAGCGCCTACGGCCGGACTGCATTTTACCTCGGAGGTTCTTTCCAGGCTCAGGGAGAAGGGTCTGGACTGCGAGAATGTCTGCCTGCATGTGGGGGCCGGAACCTTCCTTCCGGTCAAGAGCGACCTCATAGAGGGGCACACCATGCATTCGGAGCCATTCTCCATCTCAACCGATGTGCTCGATAGGATCCTCCAAATAAAAAGTAATAAGCCTGTTGTCGCAGTGGGAACAACAAGTGTGCGTACGCTTGAGTCTCTGTACTGGTTGGGAGCGGAATGTGCCATAAAAGGACCGGAACACTGGAATCCGTCACCGGTGGAGCAATGGGTGCCTTATACCACAGAACTTGGAAAAGTCCCGCTCAAAGAGGCTCTGGAAGCCCTTCAGGCCTATGCCAGCAGCCGGAATCTGGAGAGTATTACCTGCCGCACCCGCATTATCATCGTTCCTACTTACCGTTTCCGCATAGTTGACTGGCTTATAACCAATTTCCACCAGCCCAAGAGTACTCTGCTGCTGCTTATAGCCGCACTGATCGGGGAGGACTGGAAAAAAGTGTATGACTATGCCCTGGGCCATGGGTTCCGTTTCCTAAGTTACGGAGACTCTTCGCTGCTGATTCCCCGTTAAATAGACTTGCCAAGTTCAAATATTTTATTAAATTTGCGGAGCAAAACCCAGTTTTCCGCAGAAATGAAGAAAGTCCAGTTCCTTACAGCTCTCGCACTGATAGTTGCCGCAGCCTTTGCGGCTATGGGCTTTTTCACTTACAGAAATGCTGATAATCAGAAAAATATCCTTTTCTCCACGGACCGTGCAGTAGAGGATATCCGTTTTATATCCGCCCGTCCACACTCTATATCTCATCCTGTGGAAAGGGCTCGTGTAAGGTGGTATCTTCATGACAGACTGGAGGATATGGGCGGTAAGCCGCAGATTTTCCCCTACGACTCCATTCCCTGCAAGTTCGGAGGAACCCTCAACATCGCCAATCTTTACTGCAAGTTCGAGCCTCAGGGCAGGGACACCTCGGAATCCTACCTGATGCTGGTCGCTCATCTGGATTCCAGATTCGCCGAGCAGACCCCTGACGGTGAGACACTTTCCTACGGTGCTGCCGATGACGGATACGGACTGGCCGCGATACTGGAACTGACGCGCGGTGCGCTGACCTATGCGCGGGAGTGGAACCAGGGACTGAAGATCCTCATCACGGACTCGGAAGAGCACGAACTGGACGGGATGCGTTATGCCCTGGAGAGGGATAACAGGCTCTTTGACAGGGTGGGACTTCTGATAAACCTGGAGGCCCGTGGAGTGAAGGGACCGGCCCTGCTGTTCGAGACATCCCGGGGCAATGCCGCTCTGATGGATTTCTATGTAGAGAATGCCCGGATGCCTTATACCTATTCACTTACATCGGTGATATACAGATATATGCCCAATTTCACCGATTTTACCCCGGCCAAACGGCTTTTCCCCGGATACAATTTTTCTGTCATAGACAACCTCCATTACTATCATAACGAAAGGGACAATTTCTCCAATATTCACCCCGAGTCCGTCGCACACTATGGCGTGCAGTTGGAGCCTGTGCTGCACAAGTATTTGACAGACAAGACGTATGCTGATACAGACTATTTCCGTTCCCAAGAGGACAGGGTGGTGTTTACTGTGCCTGGAATCAAGACCTTCTGTCTCACGCGGACGGAGAACTGGATATTGAACGCCGCTGTCCTGCTTATGTTCTGCCTGGCTATGATATTGTACAGGGGCTTGGGCAGGGTTAGGCCCGGGAAGGTACTGCTCAACTCCTTATGGATATTGCTGACAGGGGTACTTGCCGGAGGAGCGGCTGAAGGTGCGGTCTGGGCTGCCGCCAAGATTGCCGGCGTACCTTTCTCATTCACGGCCTTGAAGTTCCTTTCGTGGGACTGGGCTCTGGCTTTGGGGCTTATAGCCGTAATGTTCGTAGCTTATCTTGTATTTTTCCTGCGCAAGTCCCGCAAGTCGGAAAATTTTGTCTTCGAGCATCTTATGGGCCTGATCCTGCTGATGCTCGTCCTGTCCGGAGTGCTGCTGTTCACCACAGGGGAGAATTTCTTCCTGATATTCCCAGCCGCATGTGCCCTGACCGGACTCATCCTCCACGTGATATTGTACCTGAACATCATGTCCCTGCCGCTCCTGCTGCTGGCGGAGATGGCCTTCCTGCCTTTCCTGTATAATGTCTATACTGCATTGACGGCGGGGGCGCTGGGCGTGGTGATATTCCTAGCATTCCTATACACTGTATTGACTGCCTCGCTGCTGAGGTGCTTTATGAATCAAAGACGATGAACCAGGATTACGACAGCATCAGACCCTATACTGACCAGGAGACCTCTATTGCCCTGAAAAGAGTGGCGGACGCTCCTGAGCTGAGTGCTTTTTCCACATTTCTCTTCGGCCCCGGTGAGGACCGTGAAGAGAGTCTCAGAGCTCTTATCCGCTCGATAGACACCATAGACGGGTTTCAGGCCCGGGTAATGGCCGGAGTCATACGCTCCATTCTGCAGAAGACATCCACTTCTCTGGAAGTCAAGGGACTGGAGTATGTGGAGGACGGCCGTAAGCATGTCCTGATGTCCAATCACCGCGATATCATCCTCGACCCGGCCATCATGCAGCTGATACTCTTCGACCACAAGGTCTCCACGACAGAGATTGCAGTGGGGGACAATCTCATAGCCAACTCCCTGATAGAGGACATCTTCCGCTCCAACCGGATGATCAAGGTAGTCCGCGGGGGCAATCCCAGGGAGAAGTACATGGCCTCGGCCCTGCTGTCCTCCTACATGCGGGAGAATATATCCTCGGGCCGTTGTTCGGTGTGGATTGCCCAGAGAAACGGACGCTCCAAAGACGGATGCGACGCAACCAGTCAGGGTGTGCTTAAGATGCTGGACATGAGCGGGGCAGGGGACTTTGTCAAAGATTTCCTTGAGATATCGGTACTGCCTTTCGTCATATCGTACCAGTTGGAGCCCTGCGACTTCCTTAAAGCCAGGGAGCTGTATATCACCCGGCGCGGACAGTACGTCAAGAAGCCCGGAGAGGACACTCACAGCATCATTACGGGTGTGACCCAGGACAAGGGCGGAATAGCCTTCTGCTTCTGCCCGGCGCTGACAGAGGGCGACATTGCTTCCTGTGCAGCTCAGGGCAAGAATGACCGGTTTAGGGCTCTGGCGTCCTTGATTGACAGTCGTATATGCTCCAATTACAGGCTCTGGGACACCAACTACATCGCTCTGGACATCCTGGAGGGAAATACGGCCGGTGAGGACCGTTATGCTCCGGAGGCAAGGGAGGCTTTCATAGGACGCATGGAAAAGGGCCTTTCCGCCATAGTGGAGAAAGACCCTGATATGGATAAGGATGAGCTGAGGGAGATATTCCTCTCAATCTATGCTAATCCTGTACGTTCCGCACGTGTACATCAAGCTGCGGGAACGGGAAGCTCAGACCCTGCTTAGGGAAGTCCTCGTATATTTTCCGGTTGATGTCGTAGAAAAGTCCCCAGTAGTCAGTACCGTGGGTCCAGGCTCTTGCAGTCAGGACTATGGCGCTGTCCCCAAGTTGTGACAATGCGGCGAACGGTGCATCCGGAGCTTCCGGTCCCTTCAATACCCTCGAATCCTCTCCAAGATATTTCTGAAGCAGTTCAATGCCCTTTCCGACATCGTCCCCATAGGATATTCCTATATTCCATTCCACGCGGCGGATATCGGAGGCGGTGTTGTTCTGGATGCTGTTGTTGGCCAGGTTGCCGTTGGGCAGGAACACAATCTTGTTGTCAGGAGTATGAATCTGGGTGGAGGTGATGTTTATGGCATCCACGGTGCCGCTGTAGCCGCCTGCCTCGATATAGTCTCCCACCTTGAACGGCTTGAACAGCAGTATCATCACGCCTCCGGCAAAATTCTGGAGGGTGCCGCTGAGTGCCATGCCTACGGCAAGACCTCCGGCAGCCAGCAGGGCGGCGAAGGTGCTGGCGGGTACTCCGAGGATGGTGACGACCACAACAAACAGCAGTACGGTCAGGGATATGTTCACGAAGCTGATAATGAAGGATGTCAGGGAAGGCTCGACTTTGCGTCGGGTGAAGACCTTGCGGAGCATTTTCCTGATCCTGCGTATCAGCCAGGCTCCTGCCAGGTAGATAAGAAGGGCGGCAAGAACTTTCAGGCCCCATTTGATGACAGTGTCGGCCACGGATGTCCATATTTCGTGACCGCTCATGGTAGAGACTTTATGGATTACTTCGCTGATTTCCATGGCCAGTGTATCTGACGGGTCTGGCTTGATGTCTATTTGCGGCAACATAGTGGTAGCTGTTTGTGATTAATAATTGTAATTTTATTGGCAAATTTACTTAACTTTTATTACATTTGCTAATTAGAATTTTACTAAAACTATCTTTGATGAAAAAGGAAATAACACTGGAGCAGGCCGTTTCCTATGTTAAGGACGGCATGACCGTCATGGTCGGCGGATTTCTGGGCGTCGGAGCCCCTCTGCAGATCATGGACGCCCTCGCAGAGAGCGGAGTCAAGAACCTGACTGTCATCTGCAATGACACTGCATTCCCCGACAAGTCTCTGGGAAAGCTGGTAGTAAACAAACAGATCAAAAAACTCATTGTATCCCATGTCGGAACCAATCCCGAGACCGGCAATCAGATGAACGCCGGTGAGCTCGAGGTCGAGTTCTCGCCCCAGGGCACCCTGGCGGAGAGGATCAGGGCCAAGGGCGCGGGTCTCGGCGGAGTCCTTACCACTACCGGAATGGGCACTCTCGTAGCCGAGGGCAAACCTGTGGTCAATGTGGACGGCAAGGACTATCTGCTGGAGAAGCCTCTTGGTGCCGATATCGCGCTTCTGGGAGCCTCCATTGCCGATGAGTCCGGTAATCTTGTGTACAAGGGTACGACCCAGAACTTCAACCCCGTGATGGCCATGGCCGCCGACCTCGTGATCGTAGAGGCCGAGAAAGTGGTGCCTGTAGGGGAGATATCGCCGGAGGCCGTGCACACCCCCGGCATATTCGTGAACTATATCTATAAAAGGAGGTAGTCATGGGCGTGAAATCTCTTATCCGCATGCGCATGAGCTGCCATGATGCTCACTACGGCGGCAATCTCGTGGATGGAGCCAAGATGCTTCAGCTTTTCGGGGACGTGGCTACAGAGCTGCTCATAATCAATGATGGCGACGAAGGTCTCTTCAAGGCTTACGACAACGTGGAGTTCATGGCTCCGGTGTATGCCGGGGACTATATCGAGGCCGAGGGTGAGATCGTATCGGTGGGCAACACTTCCCGCAAGATGGTCTTCGAGGCCCGCAAGGTGATAGCTCCCAGACCTGACATATCCGACTCAGCGGCTGACGTGCTCGCTGAGCCGATAGTGGTCTGCCGCGCCAGCGGTACCTGCGTGGTGCCCAAGAAATGCCAGAGAAAGCAGTAATTTGACGGACAATTCATCACTATCTTATGGAAAAATTGATAATCACGGCCGCGATATGCGGTGCGGAAGTGCTCAAGGAGCACAATCCCGCGGTACCTTACACCGTAGAGGAGTGTGTACGCGAGGCCAAGTCGGCCTATAATGCCGGCGCCTCCCTCATCCACCTTCATGTGCGTGAGGACGACGGTACCCCCACTCAGAGCAAGGACCGTTTCAAAGTCATCATCGACGCTATCAGGAAAGAGTGTCCCGATGTCATCATCCAGCCCTCTACAGGAGGAGCCGTGGGCATGACCAACGACGAGAGGCTGCAGCCCACCGAGCTGCTGCCCGAGATGGCCACCCTCGACTGCGGTACTCTGAACTTCGGCGGAGACGACATCTTCGAGAACACGGAGAACACCATCAAGTATTTCGGGCAGAGGATGATAGAGCGCGGTATCAAACCTGAGCTCGAAGTCTTCGACAAGTCTATGATCGACATGGCCCTCAGGCTGCACCGCAAGGGATTCATCCAGGCCCCCATGCACTTTGACTTCGTCATGGGTGTCAACGGAGGTATCGGCGGCGAGCTCCGCGACTTCGTTTTCCTGCGCGGCAGCATTCCCTCTGACGCCACCTATACGGTAGCGGGCATAGGCCGCTACGAGTTCCCTCTGGCCGCAGCAGCCATCATCGACGGCGGTCACGTGAGGGTAGGTTTCGAGGACAATGTTTACCTGAGCAAGGGAGTCCTGGCCCGCTCCAACGGAGAGCTGGTGGAGAAGGTGGTCCGCATCGCCCGCGAGTTCGGACGCGACATCGCCACCCCGGCCGAGGCACGTCAGATACTGTCTCTCAAACCTCTACAGTAAAAATTTAATACGAATTAATCAACTATCTTAAAATCACAAATTTATGGCACAGAAACACGGAAACAAATACGGAATTCACAGAGTACTCGAACCCAAGGGAGTCCTCCCTCAGCCCGCAAACAAGCTGGACAACAACATGGATGAGATCTATGACAACGAGATCCTCATCGATGTACAGACTCTCAACATCGACTCTGCTTCCTTCACCGATATATCCAACAGGGCAGGCGGCGATCCCGAGAAGATCAAGGAAATCATGTTCGACATCGTGGCCAAGCAGGGCAAGCACCGCAACCCCTGGACAGGTTCAGGCGGAATGCTCCTCGGTACAGTAGAGAAGATCGGCGATGCCCTCAAGGACAAGATCGACCTCAAGCCCGGTGACAAGATCGCCACCCTCGTATCCCTGTCCCTGACTCCCCTGCGCATCGATAAGATCAAGGAGATCCGCGCTGATGTGGACCAGGTGGACATCGACGGCAAGGCCATCCTCTTCGAGAGCGGTATCTACGCCAAGATTCCTGCAGACCTGCCCGAGAAGCTCGCTCTCTCCGCACTCGACGTAGCCGGTGCTCCCGCCCAGACTGCCAAGCTTGTAAAGCCCGGAGACACCGTCCTGATCATCGGTGCCGGCGGCAAGTCCGGAATGCTCTGCTGCTATGAGGCCAAGAAACGCGCCGGTGTGACCGGTAAGGTAATCGGCCTGTGCCACAGCAAGAAGAGCACCAAGAGACTGCAGGATCTCGGATTCTGCGACTATGTATTCTCCGCTGACGCCACCCAGCCCGTTCCCGTACTCGAGAAGATAGAGGAGCTCACTGGCAGTCAGATGTGCGACATCACCATCAACAACGTCAACATCCCCGACACCGAGATGACTTCGATTCTCTGCACCAAGGATACAGGTCTGGTTTACTTCTTCTCCATGGCCACCAGCTTCACCAAGGCGGCTCTCGGAGCAGAGGGTGTCGGCAGCGACGTAACCATGCTCGTAGGCAACGGATACACTAAGGGCCATGCCGAGATTACTCTCCAGGAACTCCGTGAGAGCGAGAAACTGAGAAAGATTTTCACCGAGCTGTATGCCTAATCCTACCTGTTATGGTAAACGTATCCCGTAGGAAAGCCCTGTTCCCGGAAGTGACCGACGAGCAGTGGAATGACTGGAAATGGCAGGTCAAGAACCGTATAGAGACTCTCGACCAGCTCAAGAAATACATAAAGCTCACGCCCGAGGAAGAGGAGGGAGTCCGCAAGACTCTCTCCACCCTCAGGATGGCCATCACTCCTTACTATCTGTCCCTGATTGACCCGGATGACCCTTATTGTCCTATCCGCAGGCAGGCCATACCTACGGCCGCCGAGACTTTCCAGGCTCCCGAGGACCTGCTGGACCCCCTGCATGAGGATGAGGATTCCCCGACACCGGGCCTGACGCACAGATATCCCGACAGAGTGCTGATGCTCATCACCGACATGTGCTCGATGTACTGCCGTCACTGCACCCGCCGCCGTTTCGCCGGACAGAAGGACGCCGAGTCGCCCAACGACAGGATAGAGAAGTGCATAGAGTACGTCGAGAAGACTCCCGTAGTCCGCGACGTGCTTCTCTCCGGAGGTGATGCGCTGATGGTCAGCGACGCAAAGCTGGAGTACATCATCAAGAGGCTGCGGGCCATCCCCCATGTGGAGATTATCCGCATCGGCTCCCGTACTCCCGTCGTATGCCCTCAGAGGATTACCGACGACCTGTGCAACATGCTCAAGAAGTACCACCCGATCTGGCTCAACACCCATTTCAACCATCCCAACGAGGTGACTCCAGAGTCAGCCGCTGCCTGCGCAAGGCTCGCCGACGCCGGAATACCCCTCGGCAACCAGTCCGTCCTCCTGCGCGGAGTCAACGACTGCGTGCATGTGATGAAGCATCTGGTGCACGAGCTGGTCAAGATGAGGGTGAGACCTTACTATATCTACCAGTGCGACCTGTCGATGGGTCTCGAGCATTTCCGTACCCCCGTTTCGAAGGGTATCGAGATCATCGAGGGCCTCAGGGGACATACCTCCGGCTTCGCAGTGCCTACCTTCGTGGTGGACGCTCCGGGCGGAGGCGGCAAGACACCGGTCATGCCCCAGTATGTCATCTCTCAGTCGCCCGGCAAGGTGGTGCTCCGCAACTTCGAAGGTGTCATTACGACCTATACAGAACCGCCTGAGTATCACAACGAATGCCACTGCGAGGACTGCCGTCACAAGGGCGAGAAGTCCGAGGGTGTGGCAACCCTGCTCGAGGGTGTCAGGATGACCATCGAGCCCACTGAGCTCAAGCGCAGGGAAAGACACCACAGCAAATAGTTATTTGAAACAGTACAGATGCCGTTTGTCCATGAGTTGTTGAAGTACCGGAGCGTGGCCGTAGTGGGCATGGAGAAGAACTGCGGTAAGACCGAGTGTCTCAACTACATTCTCCGCCGCCTGCCTTCCGACGGCCCGGGAGTCTGCGTAACTTCGATAGGACTGGACGGGGAGAGGACGGACCAGGTGACAGGCACCGCGAAGCCGGAGATAATCCTCCGCAGCGGAATGTTCTTCGCCACATCCGAGACACACTACCGCTCCCGCCGCCTGGTCTCTGAGATAGTGGACGTCTCCGGCGAGACGACAGCTTTGGGCAGGCTGATAACAGCGAAGGTGGCCCTCGAGGGGAAGGTAATCCTCTCGGGGCCCTCTTCGACGTTATCCCTGAAAAGATGGATGGACAGCATCTCCGGCTTTGGAATCGGACTGACGGTAATCGACGGAGCTCTCTCGCGCAAGAGCAGCGCGTCTCCGGCTGTAAGCGAGGCAATGGTGCTGGCTACCGGCGCCGCTCTATCGTGCAGCATGCCCGCATTGGTGGACAGAACCGCGTTCTGCGTGGAGATGATCCGGCTTCCGGAGGTGGAGGAGCAGAAAATTCCCGAGGAGCAGACCCTTACGGTCTCCTCGATGGCTCAGGAGGTTGAGCTTGCCCCGGAGGTGAGGCGGGTAGAGGTGTCCGGAGCATTGACCGACAGGCTTCTGGCCCGTCTGCTGACGGAGCGGAGGCTGCCGGAGATAGAGGTGACGGTCGCGGATTTTACCCGGATCTTCATCTCTCCGGAGAACTGGAGGCGTTTTGTCCGTGCAGGCGGACGGCTCCGGGTACACAGGCGGACAGCACTGCTGGCCGTATGTGTCAATCCCTTGGCTCCCAACGGTTACCGATTTGACTCGGACCTGCTTTGCAGGACGCTTTCCGATAAGATCCAACTGCCGGTTTACGATATAAGACGACAATGTGAAGATGAAGCTTAGAGACATCATAGACTCTCCCTGCGGGCTGCGGTATGTGATAGATTCACTGCCGCTGGCTTCGGGCTATTCCCTCAGGTATCTGATGGATACTGAGGCGCTTACTGCCCAGGAGGATATAGCCGCCGCATATTCGCGCATGCGGGAGCATCTGTCTGCCGCCGGGGACGGGAACCTGGTGTCCATGCTTCATTCCATACTGTGCAGTCTGAAGGATATCTCCCACACTCTTAGCCGGATAGAGGCAGGAAACACCGTCGATGACATTGAGCTCTTCGAGGTCAAGGCCCTGATTCTGCTCGGACGGAGGGTGTCGGCTGTCCTGGAAAAGGCCTCACAGACGTCCATAGCGCCGCATACCGGCGATCTGGAGGATGCCCTGAAGGTCCTGGACCCGGACGGGACGGAGATAGCCTCATTCTACATTTACGACTCCTATTCTCCCGAGCTGGCGGCCCTCAGGGCCGATATCCGCAGGGAGGCGGATGCTGACCGCAGGACCGACCTGATGGACAGGGAACAGGCCCTGGAGGCCGGAATCCGCGAGGAACTTTGCCGGACCCTGCGTCCTTCCGTTCCCGCACTGCGGAAGCTGCAGGAGGAGCTCGCCCGGCTGGACATTGACCTGGCCAAGGCCGTCCAGATGCTGAGGATGCGGCTCTGTATTCCGGAGATCTCCACTTCAGGCGTTACTACCTATAAGGGGATGTACAATCCATACGTCAAGGAGGTTGTGGAGAGGGCAGGAGGGGAGTTCACTCCCATTGACCTGAGTTTCGGAGACGGGCCTGTAGTGATCATAGGGGCCAATATGGGAGGCAAGACGGTGGTGCTCAAGACCGCCGCCCTCTGCCAGTGGCTCTTCTGCTTCGGGATGGGTATTCCCGCAGAGGAGGCTCTCATTGCTCCGAGGGAACGGGTATTCTTCATTTCCGGGGATGCCCAGGATATGGGAGCGGGCCTTTCTTCATTCGCCGCCGAGATGAAGGCGATAGACGGAGTCGTACGGGCCTCCGCGGAAGCCCCGGCCGGCAGCTGCATAGCTGCCATGATAGACGAGCCCGCCCGCAGTACCAACCCCATTGAGGGTACGGCCCTGGTCGAGGCCCTGGTGGATATCCTCGGACAGAGGGAAGTGGCCCTGCTGCTGACGACGCATTACAACATCCCTTCATCCCATTGTATCCGCCTGAGGGTAAGGGGAATGGAGGACGGAAAGATGAATTACCGGCTCTGCCCCGCACCGGAGGGCGACGTGCCTCACGAGGCTCTCAAAGTGGCGGAGTCCCTGAATATTTCCCCGGAATGGACGGGAAAGGCAAAAAAACTGTTAGAATATGAATAGCAAATTAGGATTAGATTCGAAAAAAGTGGCGTATGCCAGGCAGCTTGCAGCCGGCATTGCCGCAGACGTCCAGAATTTCGTGGACGGATATACCACCGTGGCGGTGGAGAGGACACTCTGCCGTCTGCTCGGAATCGACGGGGTGGACGCCAACTCCGTGCCGCTGCCCAATGTTGTGGTGGACAGCCTCAAGGCCGCCGGAGTCCTGAGCGAGGGCGCCCTGTTCTACGTGGGCAACGCAATGGCCGTTCTCGGCCTGACTCCGATGGAGATAGCAGAGCGCATATCTGCCGGAACATTAGATATTACCAAACTCGAAATTAAACCTTTACCCGAGATACAGAAAGCTCTTGAAGAGCCGATAAAGACCTCGATAGAGAGGATTCGGGCCCGCCGCGCCCGCCGCGAGAAATACCTTCGCGAGATCGGCGAGGGGCCGAAGCCCTACCTCTATGTGATAGTGGCTACCGGCAACATCTACGAGGACGTGGTGCAGGCCGAGGCAGCCGCACGTCAGGGCGCCGACATCATCGCGGTCATCCGTACCACCGGCCAGTCCCTGCTGGACTATGTGCCTTACGGAGCCACTACCGAGGGCTTCGGCGGCACTTACGCCACCCAGGAGAACTTCCGCATCATGCGGCAGGCCCTGGACAAGGTGGGCGAGGAGGTCGGACGCTACATCCGCCTGTGCAACTACTGTTCCGGTCTCTGCATGCCTGAGATAGCCGTCATGGGCGCGTTCGAGGGACTCGACGTGATGCTCAACGATGCTCTCTACGGTATCCTCTTCAGGGACATCAACATGCAGAGGACCCTCATCGACCAGTTCTTCTCGAGGGTAATCAACGGATTTGCCGGAGTCATCATCAATACCGGCGAGGACAACTACCTGACCACAGCCGATGCTGTCGAAGCTGCACATACCGTGCTTGCCTCCGATATCATCAACGAGCAGCTGGCCCTCATCGCCGGTCTGCCGGAGGAGCAGATGGGACTCGGACACGCCTTCGAGATGGACCCGATGCTCGAGAACGGTTTCCTGCTGGAACTGGCACAGGCCCAGATGGCCCGCGAGATATTCCCCAAGGCTCCGCTGAAGTACATGCCTCCCACAAAGTTCATGACCGGCAACATCTTCCGCGGCCATATCCAGGATGCCCTCTTCAACATGATAGGTATCTGGACCAATCAGGGCATACAGCTTCTCGGTATGCCTACAGAGGCTATCCACACCCCCTTTATGTCGGACCGCTTCCTGTCGATAGAGAATGCCAAATACATCTTCAACAACATGAAGAGCATCGGCGACGAGGTGGAGTTCAAGGAAGGCGGCATAGTGCGTACCCGCGCCAAGGAGGTGCTGGACAAGGCCATAGAGCTGCTGGAGAAACTCCGCGAGGAGGGACTCTTCTCGGCTCTGGAGAAAGGCATCTTCGCGGATGTCAAGCGTCCCCGCAACGGGGGCAAGGGCCTCGACGGAGTTACTCCGAAAGGCAGCAATTACATGAATCCCTTTGTTAAATTAATGATAGGAGGAAAATAACATGAGCGGCGGACTTTATTCGATGGAGGAGAAGGATTACGACAAGAATCTGAACCTCAAGGCTATAAAACCTTACGGAGACACCATGAACGACGGTAAGGTACAGTTGAGCTTCACGCTTCCCGTACCTGTCGGCGAAGAGGCCGTGGAGGCTGCCAAGCAGTTTCTGAAAGGCATGGGACTGGACAACCCCCAGGTGGTCTTCTACAAGGAGCTTACACCGGGCTTTACATTCTTCAACTGCTACGGCTCCGCCACCCATACGGTGGACTTTACGGCAATCCACGTGCCCAAGGTCGAGTCTACCGTGATGGATATGCCGCAGACCGACGAGTACATAAGGGAGAATATCGGACGCAAGCTCGTAGTGGTGGGTGCCAGCACGGGAACTGATGCGCATACCGTGGGTATCGACGCTATCATGAACATGAAGGGCTATGCCGGGCACTACGGTCTGGAGCGCTATGACATGATAGATGCCTACAATCTCGGCAGCCAGGTGCCTAACGAGGATTTCATCGCCAAGGCGGTTGAGCTGCATGCAGATGCCCTGATAGTGTCCCAGACAGTGACGCAGAAGGATATCCATATCAAGAACCTGACCGAACTGGTGGAACTGCTCGAGGCAGAGGGGCTCCGCGACAAGGTAATACTGGCCTGCGGCGGTCCCCGCATCACCCACGAGCTGGCCAAGGAGCTGGGCTACGATGCCGGCTTCGGTATGAATACCTACGCAGATGACGTAGCCTCGTTCATCGCCGAGGAATATGTACGCAGACACAACGGAAAATAATCACTAAATACATTATTACAATGGACAAGAATCAGATAAGAGAGGTGATAGCCCGCAGGGCTGCCCTCGAGCTCAAAGACGGGGACGTGGTGAACCTCGGAATCGGACTTCCGACCATGATTCCCGATTATCTCCCTGAAGGAGTATCAGTTATCCTCCAGAGCGAGAACGGACTGGTAGGTATGGGACCTACCCCAAAACCAGGAGAGGAGAATCCGGACCTCATCAACTCCGGCGGCGGATACATCACGGCCGTGCCCGGAGCCTATGCCTGCAGCTCCCTCGCTTCGTTTGAGATTATCCGCGGCGGCCACGTGGACGTGACCTTCCTCGGAGCCCTCGAGGTGGACGAGCACGGAGACCTGGCCAACTGGATCATCCCCGGCAAGAAGGTACCCGGAATGGGCGGAGCCATGGACCTTTTAGTGGGTGCCCGCAATGTCATCCTGACCATGGAGCACACTGCCAAGGGCAATCCCAAGATCCTCAAGAAATGCCGTCTGCCCCTGACAGCCGCCGGTCAGGTCAATATGATCATCACCGAGATGGGCGTGATGGACATCACCGACAAGGGTATCGTCCTGCGCGAGATTCATCCCGAGTTCACGGTAGAGCAGGTACAGGCCGCTACAGAGGCTCAGCTCATCATCGACCCGGACCTGAAACCCATGCGTCAGTAATTTTACCGGAAAATGGACTGGAATTTTCTTAAAATAGAGACTCCCGAGGAGGGTATCTGCATCCTGACGATATCCCACCCCCAGTCGCTCAACTCCCTGAGTCGCCCTGTACTGGAGGAGATGTACCGCTTCGTGACGGACATTCCCGAAGGTACCGCCGTGCTGATAATCCGCGGGGACGGCCCGAAGTCTTTCGTGGCCGGCGCCGACATTTCCCAGATGGCGGGATTCGACGCAGAGCAGGGACTGGACTTCGGCCGTTTCGGAGCCGAGGTATTCCGCAGGATAGAAGAGCTGTCGATACCGGTGATAGCCGCCGTGAACGGGTATGCCCTCGGAGGAGGGTGCGAGCTGGCCATGGCCTGCGACATCCGCATTGCCTCTGAAAAGGCCAAGTTCGGCCAGCCGGAGGTGAAACTCGGCATTATTCCCGGATTCTCAGGCACCTACCGCCTTCCCAAATTGGTGGGACAGGGCTATGCCAAGGAGATGATATACTCCGGAAGGGTGATTGATGCTGCCGAGGCCCTGCGCATCGGACTGGTCAATCACGTATTGCCCCCGGAGGAACTGATGGACTATGTCCTGGGCCTGGCCCGCGACATCCGTGCCAACGCTCCGATAGCGGTACGCAAGGCGAAGGCCTGCATCAACTCCTGCTACGACATGGACGAGACCACGGCCCTGGCCGCCGAGAACCGGGCATTTTCCGAGTGCTTTGCCACAGAGGACCAGAAGACCGGTATGCAGGCATTCCTAGGCAAGACCGCTCCTGTGTTCAGGAACAAATAGAGATGACACAATATAGAAAGATAAAACACAAACTGTTATGACAATAGACAAAATATCCGTAATCGGCACCGGAACCATGGGCTCCGGTATCGTACAGGCTCTGGCTCAGGCCGGCCGGAAAGTGACCATGAAGAGCCGCAGCGAGGCTTCCAACACCAAGGCCATGGGCCGTATCACCAAATCCCTCGGCAAGCTCGTCGAGAAAGGCAAGATGGAGCAGGCCGCCATGGACGCTGCTCTGGCGAATATCACCGTTACCACCGACTATAAGGACATCGCCGATTCCGACCTGATCATCGAGGCCGCAGTGGAGGAGATGGACCTGAAGATCGAGCTCTTCAAGATGCTGGACGGTCTATGCAAGCCTGAGACCATCATCGCCACCAACACTTCCTCGCTGTCCATCACCGGCATAGCCGCCGCTATCTCCAGGCCCTGCCACGTGATAGGCATGCACTTCTTCAACCCCGCCACCGTGATGAAGCTCGTGGAGATCATCAAGGGACAGAGGACCTCCCAGGAGGTGTTCGACGCCGTGTTCGCCCTCTGCCAGGAGATCGGCAAGACCCCCGTAGCAGTCAACGAAGCCCCCGGTTTCGTGGTCAACCGCATCCTGATACCTATGGTCAATGAGGCTGTGGGCATCCTCGCCGACGGAGTGGCCTCCCGTGACGATATCGACGCGGCCATGAAGCTCGGAGCCAACCATCCGATGGGTCCCCTCGCCCTGGCCGACCTGATCGGTCTGGACGTATGCCTGGCCATCATGGAGGTACTGCACCGTGAGTTCGGGGACGACAAGTACCGTCCTCATCCTCTGCTCAGGAAGATGGTGCGGGCCGGTCTGCTCGGAAGAAAGACAGGAGAAGGATTTTACAAGTATTAATTTAAAGCATTGTAGAAAATGAATTTCAAACTCACACCGACACAGTCGCTTTTCAGGCAGATGATCCGGGAATTCGCGGAAAAGGAAGTGAAGCCCCTGGCAGCCGAGATCGACGAACAGGAGAGATTCCCCATAGAGACGGTCCAGAAGATGGCTCCGCTCGGACTCTTCGGCATACCCCTCCCCGTTGAATACGGCGGGGCAGGCGGGGACAACATCATGTACACCATCGCAGTGGAGGAACTTTCGAGGGTATGCGCCACGACAGGAGTCGTGCTTTCCGCACATACCTCCCTCTGCCTTGCCCCTATATTCGAGCACGGCACTGAGGAGCAGAAGCGCAAGTATCTGCCCAAACTGGCTTCCGGCGAATGGCTCGGAGCATTCGGTCTGACCGAACCCAATGCAGGTACGGACGCCTCGGCACAGCAAACCACCGCAGTCCTCGACGGGGACGAGTGGGTACTGAACGGCAACAAGATATTCATCACAAATGCCGGCCATGCCCATGTCTACGTAATATTTGCAATGACTGACAAATCCTTGAAGAACAAGGGTATTTCCGCCTTCATCGTAGAGGACGGCACTCCCGGCTTCGAGGTGGGCAAGAAGGAGCTGAAGCTCGGTATCAGGGGATCCGCCACCGCTGAGCTTATCTTCTCCGACTGCCGTATCCCCAAGGCCAATCTGCTCGGCAAGGTGGGAGGGGGCTTCGCTATAGCCATGAAGACCCTCGACGGAGGCCGCATAGGTATTGCCTCGCAGGCCCTTGGAATAGCCCAGGGAGCCCTCGACGAGACCGTCAAGTACACCATGGAACGCAAGCAGTTCGGCAAGTCCATCTCCCAGTTCCAGAACACCCAGTTCCAGATGGCCGACCTGAAGACCAAGGTCGAGGCATCCCGTCTGCTCGTCCGCTCCGCAGCCTTCAAGAAGGACTGCAAGGAGCCTTATTCGGCCGATGCCGCCATGGCCAAGCTGTTCGTTGCAGAGACCGCTATGGAAGTGACCACCAAGGCAGTGCAGTTCCACGGAGGCTACGGCTACACCCGCGAGTATCCCGTGGAGAGGATGATGCGCGATGCCAAGATCACCGAGATCTACGAGGGTACATCTGAGGTACAGAGAATGGTGATAGCAGCCAGTATGTTTAAAAAGTAAAATCAGGAAAGTATGAATATAGTAGTTTGTATCAAGCAGGTACCCGATACCACCGAGATAAAGATCAATCCTGTTACCGGAACCCTCATCAGGGACGGAGTGCCCAGCATCATGAACCCCGACGACAAGGGCGGACTTGAAATGGCTCTGCGTCTGAAGGACAAGTACGGGGCCCATGTCACGGTCATCACCATGGGACCTCCTCAGGCGGACCTGATCCTCAGGGAAGCCTACGCCATGGGTGTGGACAGGGCGATACTCCTGACCGACAGGAAATTTGCCGGAGCCGACACTCTCGCTACATCCAATGCTCTTGCCGGGGCCCTCAGGACTCTGGAATGGGATCTGGTAATTACCGGCCGTCAGGCCATCGACGGAGATACCGCCCAGGTGGGTCCCCAGATTGCCGAGCACCTGGACGTGCCTCAGGTATCGTATGTATGCGACCTGGAGGTGGAGAAAGGAGGCAAGACCCTGCGTGTCAATAAGGAGACCGAAGAGGGAATGCAGATTCTCGAGGCTCAGATGCCTTGTCTGCTGACAGTACTGTCGTCTGCCGTGAAGCCGAGGTACATGAGTGCTCCCGGCATCGTCCAGGCGTACAATAAGCAGGTAGAGGTATGGGGGGCGGACAAGATCGATGTGGACGAAAGCAAGCTCGGTCTGAAAGGCTCTCCGACCAAGGTGCTGAAGGCCTTCACAAAGGGTCTGAAAGCTCCGGGAGAGATATTCGAGGTGGACGCCGAGGAGGCTGTAGGCCTGATAGTTTCCCGTCTCAAGGAAAAATTCATCATATAGTAACACCGTAATACATCATAGATTATGATCAACAAGAACGACTACAAGAACGTATATGTGTTCGCAGAACAGAGAGGCGGTGTTATCCAGCCTGTCGCACTGGAGCTTATAGGCAAGGCCCGTGACCTTGCGGAAGCACTGGGAGAGAAGGTGGTTGCCATCCTGGCCGGCTACAATGTGGAAGGGCTCATCCCCACACTTTTCGAGTATGGCGCCGACGAGGTAGTGGTCACCGACCATATAGAACTCAAGGACTACCTGACTGAGCAGTATGCCCAGTCCGTATATCAGATCATCACAGCCATGCGGCCCAACATAGTGCTTTTCGGAGCCACGACCATCGGCCGTGACCTTGCCCCCAGGCTCTCCGCCCGTCTGTCAACAGGACTTACCGCGGACTGCACTAAGCTGGAGATATCGGAGGACAAGCAGCTGATGATGACCCGTCCGGCCTTCGGAGGCAATCTGATGGCCACCATCATGTGTACCGAGCACCGTCCCCAGATGTCCACAGTACGTCCCGGTGTGATGCCCAAGCGTGACCCCGAGCCCGGCCGTACCGGTTCAATCGTCCGTTTCGAGACCAAGTTTGACCACTCCAAGATCAGGGTCCGCCTCATCGAGGAGGTGCGTGAGGAGAAGAACAAGGTGGATATCACCGAGGCCAAGATCCTCGTCTCCGGCGGTCGCGGAGTAGGCTGCAAGGAGGGTTTCGCAAAGCTCCAGGAGCTGGCCGACGTACTCGGAGCGGAGGTATCCGCATCCAGGGCAATGGTCGATGCCGGCATCATGCCGCATGACCGTCAGGTGGGCCAGACCGGCAAGACCGTCCGCCCCGACCTCTATCTCGCTCTCGGTATATCCGGAGCCATCCAGCATCTGGCAGGAATGGAGGAGTCCGGCTATATCGTAGCCGTGAACAAAGACAAGTTCGCGCCCATCTTCAATGTTTCGGATATCGGTATAGTAGGGGATGTGAACAAGATAGTTCCCCTGCTGGCCGAGAGATTACGTAAAGAGATGCAGAAGTAATGAGGCGTATCTTAACATTGATGTTTGTCCTGCTGCCTTTCATGGTTTCAGCGCAGACGGAGGATGTTCTTAAAAGAGGGACCGGCGCGGAGGCGTCCGGTTCCTCTTTTGCCTTCGGACTTTTCCAGGATGCTGTCTCGTACGACGGCTCCGATGTAGTCTTCATATCCCCGCTGAGTGCATCGATGGCACTGTCTATGACTGCAAACGGGGCAGAAGAGGCCACTTTGGCTGAAATGCTGTCCGTTCTCGGTCAGGATGTTTCCATAAAGGAACTCAATGAGTACAACCGCAGTGTGATGGACTTTCTGGCCTCCGGACCTGTGGGCATAGAACTTAATGTGGCCAACTCTATCTGGGTTTCAGACCTTTTTCCGGTCAGGTCCCGTTTCTGCAAGACGGCCGTCAGGTATTACGATGCCTCGGTAAGCAATCTGGATTTCTCAGACCCCACTTCTCCTTCGGTCATTAACAACTGGTGCTCGGAAAATACCAACGGACGTATCAGCAAGATGATTGAAAGCATCGACCCAGCTACTCAGATGTATCTGTTGAATGCTTTGTATTTCAAGGGAATGTGGTCCTGTCCCTTTGATGCTGCCAGAACACGTGAGGATATTTTCCACGGCAATAACCGGAGCTCCAAGGTCGAGTTCATGCACAATACCGCAAGTTTTCCCTACTACACCGGTCCTGAAGGCTCGGTGCTGGAGCTTCCCTACGGAGACGGCTCATTCGTGATGGATATCTTTCTGCCTGCTGAAGGAACGAGTGCCGAGGAATTCGTGTCAGGTCTGGACGGTGAGGCCCTGAGCACTCTGACCGGCCTGCTTCAGACTGACCGCATAAAGGTGAGCATTCCCAAATTCAAGGCCGAGTATGAGACCTCCCTCATCGCCACACTGCAGCGCCTCGGAATGCGGACTGCCTTCACTCCTGCGGCCGATTTCTCCGGAATAGCCAGGGAGCCTCTGATGATCAGCGAAGTAAAGCAGAAGACATTCATCGAGGTCAATGAGGAAGGCTCGGAGGCGGCAGCCGTCACCTCTGTAGGCATCATGCGGACATCCCTTGCCCCCGATCCGTTTGAGTTCAAGGCTGACCGCCCCTTCGTGTTCCTGATACGCGGGCGCGAGTCCGGTCCGGTCCTATTCATGGGAATTGTACGCGACCTGTAAAAGACCCAATCAGCAATCCTTATTGGGTCGGGGCGTTGATGGAGATGCTGTATCGTAGAACATGCCCGCAAAACGATGTGCACGGGAGTTGTACCGGAGAAGATGGCCGAATTCCAGCGGAAAATCGCGCATTGTCATAAAATTTTAGTAAATCTGCATAAGGAATATACCTCTTTGAAATCAAGAGAGTTAGAAGAATTACTTCGTTTTCAGGTAATGAGTTGGCAACCGTCCTGATTGCCGTGGTCTGCATCGCTTTGCTTGTTTGGGAAACTCTTACGGTACAAAGGTATGAAAAATATTCAGACTGAAAGGATCATTCCAAAAATTATTTTAGTCAGAATATTGAGCATTCATCCTTATGCAGTCTTGGTTGGAAGCAATTAACGAACAAGGAAGCCACGGTAAAGGCAACTCCTACTCCTACCACGCCTGCCCATCCGTAATGTTGCCAAAACAGACCTGAAACGAACGTACCAGCAGAACCGCCCAGAAAGTAGATGGTCATATAAACGGTATTGACTCGGTTGATGGCGGATGCGTCAAGGGAGACCACGCTGGTCTGATTTGACAAATGGATGCATTGCATTCCTGCATCAATCAAAAGGATGGCGATTATCATCCACAAGTAGCTGTCATTTCCAAAAAATGCCAACAACCATGCAGCCAAGATAACACATCCCCCGACAATGGAGAAGAACTTTACGCCGTACTTCTGGATATAGCCGCTAATGAATACAACCGTAGACGCACCTGCCAATCCGCACAAACCGAGTGCCCCGATAATGTCGTCACTTGCAAAGAAAGGTTCCTGTTTCATCCGGAAAGCAAGGCAACTCCACAGGGCGAAGAACGAGCCATAAGCCAATGCCGCCCTCAGCGACGCGATACGCAAGTACGGGTATTTGGCAAGCAGACGCAACAAGGATTTCATCAGACCCGCATAATTTTCACGTGAACGAGCAGGCAGAACGGGCAGCATCTTGTAAATCATCAGAAAACATCCGAGCATAAACACGCAAGCCACGAAATAGACGGAACGCCATCCCCAAACATCAGCGAGAAAGCCACTGAATACCCGTGAACCAAGAATGCCTATTAGCAGACAGGATTGTATAATCCCCACATTGCGCACCTTGTGTGCAGGTGCTGAATGGTAAGACACCAACGGGATGAAGAACTGCGGCATGACCGAAGATGCGCCGGCAAGCAAGGATGCGCCCCACACCCAATAGATGTTCGGGGCAAGGGCTATGGCAAGCAAGGCACACGCAGAAACGATATAATTGGTCAATATCAGCTTCTTTCGTGAAACCAGATCACCAAGCGGGATGACAAATACAAGTCCGGTCACATAGCCTATCTGGGTCAATGTCGCTACCATGCTGGCAGAAAAGTCGCTTACCCCAAAATCCTTTGCCATGCTGCCCAACAAAGGCTGGTTGTAGTAGCAGTTGGCAACGGAAAGCCCGGTAGCGACTGCCATCAGAGCCAGCAGAGGTGCCGGAATGCCGTGGTTTTCTCTCAATTCATATTTCATCATTTATTCCTCCTTTCAGTATGACACAACTTTCAATCCTATCAAGGAAGCAATGAGCGTGAACAGGAAGAAAAGCCGGATGGGAGTGGCCGGCTCTTTGAAAACGAATATCCCAATCAAGACCGTGCCGACAGCTCCGATGCCTGTCCAGATGGCGTATGCAGTCCCCAAAGGCAACGTTTGCACCGCTTTGGCAAGCAAAGTCATGCTCAATACGGTGGAAGCCAGAAAGCCGCTACCCCACAGATAAAACGCAAGTCCTGACGCCGCTTTCGTTTTCCCCAAGCAGAATGTAAGGCTCACCTCAAACAATCCTGCCAATAATAAGATTATCCAATTCATACCTATTGATTTATTAAATTCGGACGCAAAAGTAAGCAGGTTATTTCTAACCGCTTTTTACATTTGGCAAAAACTGATTTTGCATTTGACAAAAAACAATCGTTCATTCCCGTTTCCGTTTGCTATTTTATAATTTTGCACCCGGTAACAGCGATAGACAATGGATATAAAGGAAATCATCAACCAAAGATATGCCATGCCGGATGCGTCTTTGGACAAGTTGCGGCAATGCCTGACGGAGGTTTCGTACCCCAAAGGATTCCGGGTATTGGAAAGCGGCAAGGTGGAGAAGGACATTTTTTTCATCAAGCAAGGCATTGTCCGTGCCTATACTTCGGTGGACGGGAAGGAAATTACTTTTTGGGTAGGCAAGGAGGGAGCGACCCTTGTTTCCATGAAAGGTTATGTGAATGACGAGCCGGGATATGAGACGATGGAACTGATGGAAGATTCGGTCTTGTACGTATTGGAAAGGAAAAAACTGAAAGAACTGTTTTCGGAAGACTTGCACATCGCCAATTGGGGGCGGCGTTATGCGGAAATGGAGCTGCTTGCCACTGAGGAACGGCTGATTTCCATGTTGTCTGCCATCGCTTCGGAACGATATAAGGAGCTATTGAAGAAAGAACCTGATTTGCTACAGCGGTTGCCGTTAGGAAGTATCGCCACCTATTTAGGCATCACACAGGCAAGTTTGAGTAGGATTCGGGCACAAATAAAATGACGTTTCAACCAACTGAGGATAGCAAGCGGTTTTGGTCTGCCCCAAACACAAACTTGCTATTTTTCCGTGGTATTGTTTACACGATATGCTGTTACCTAACGAAAGCCAAAGCATTTGTCTGTCTTTTCGCA